>Ga0208299_1002161_pt1 | contig 13646 bp, 9 predicted proteins | sample 15_taG_FD_184089 | JGI IMG/M metagenome (GOLD analysis project Ga0208299, IMG submission 184089) | Marine viral communities from the Subarctic Pacific Ocean - 15_ETSP_OMZ_AT15312 metaG (SPAdes) (version 2) | ecosystem: Environmental > Aquatic > Marine > Oceanic | place: Pacific Ocean | collected...
ACACTCAGACTACAGTGTCGTTCATGTCAATTCTGACTTTATTATCAAACCGATAGATGGATTCGGAAACAGAGAGATGATAATGCAGATCTTGGCGACGGAAAGACCAGATGTTATTTTGCTCTTTACTGATCCTAGATTTTTTATTTGGTTCTATGAGATGGAAGATGAAATTAGGCAGGTGTGCCCAGTTGCATATTGGCACGTTTGGGACAATTATCCTTTTCCAACATTCAATTTGCCAATATATGAAGCTACTGATCTGATTAATTGTCACTCTCACATGACATATGAGATGGTTAGTGAGCATTTTCCAAAAAAGACTAATTTTATTCCTCACGCCTTACCAGACGAAATTTTCTATCCCATAAAAGAAGAAGAGATAAAAAATCACAAATCACAGCTCATGGGAGACAAGAGCAAGGATAAGTTTGTCTTATTTTGGGTCAATAGAAACGCTAGAAGAAAAAGGCCGGCCGACCTAATGTGGGCATGGTCTATTTTTATGAACAAATTGAAAGAAGAGGGCAAAGAAAATGATGCAATATTATTGCTTCACACAGACCCACATGATCAAGAGGGCCCGAATCTTTTAGCCCTAGCTGACCACTTTCAGATACACAGCTCCTGTTATTTTTCAAATCAAAGAATTGATTTTGATAAAATGAATATCTTGCATAATATATCCGATGCTTGTATCAATATATCATATGCTGAAGGATTTGGATTAGCAACGCTTGAAGCAATGAAATGTGGAAAACCCATAATTGCTGTGAAGACAGGTGGTTTGACTCGACAGGTTGTGGATCACAGAGACGGCTCTGAAAATGGAATAGCATTAGAGGTAGATTCACAAACTTTAGTGGGATCACAAAATGTGCCTTTTATTTGGGAAGATTATGCTTCAATTAACGACATATCTGACGCAATTTATAAAATGTATTCAATGGGCAAGGAAGAAAGAAAAAAGATAGGAAAAAAAGCGAGAGAATATGTCCAGGCAGAATTTGCGCTTCAAGATACTGTTGATAAGTGGGACCAGACTTTAGTGAAATTGGTTGAAGACCACAAAAAATCTCCTGTGAAGCGGTGGATATGCAAAGAGCTGAAAGGTGATTAAAAAATGAAAAAGGTTTTATTGAGAGGTCCTATCCTTAGTAGAAGCGGATACGGCGAGCACAGTCGTCAAATTTTTAGATATCTGCTCTCTAAAGAAAACATAGATCTAAGGGTCCAGCCGCTGCCATGGGGAATAACACCGTGGTATCTAAATCACAGCGACGAGAACGGATTAATAGGTGAGATTATGAAAAGATCTGTGTTGAATGAAAATGAAAAGATGGATATAACAATACAAGTTCAACTACCCAATGAGTGGGATGTTACTCTAGGTGAGTATAATGTGGGAGTCACAGCTGGAATTGAGACGACAGCTTCAAATCCCATTTGGGTGAGCACTCATTGTGAAAAAATGGACAAAGTAATTGTACCCTCTAAACACGCGAAAAAATCCCTTCTCAATTCAGCATCAACTTCTACTCCTATACATGTAATACCCGAGTGCTTTTATGATGAGATCCTAGAAGAACCGAGCCCAATTGACTTAAATCTGACAACAAAGTTTAATTTTTTGACAATAGGCGTCTTGACAGGCTTTACTCCAGACACTGATAGAAAAAATTTGATGTATTTAGCTAAGTGGTTCGTGGAAAATTTTCATGAAAATAAGGACGTGGGGCTGGTAATAAAGACTAATAGGGGAAGAGAGACAACTATAGACAGGAAAGGCACAGAAGATCTTTTAAGTAGAATTCTAAAAGAAATTGGTTATAAGGGCGCGCCCAAAATTTATCTTCTTCACGGTGCTATGAGCAGAAAGGAAATGACCGCGCTCTATAAAGAAAAATCTATCAAGGCTTTTGTCTCACTTACAAGAGGAGAAGGGTTTGGTCTTCCACATTTGGAGGCAGCCGCTGCTGGTTTGCCTGTGATTGCTACAAATTGGTCTGCCCATAAGGAATTCTTAGATATGGGAAAGTGGCTACAGATTGACTATGACTTAGTGAATGTTCACGAATCAAGAATTGACAATCAAATTTTCATGAAAAATTCAAAGTGGGCTTCTGTCAAAGAAAAAGACTTTAAAAGAACAGTGAGCACATTTTATGAGAAACCCCACAAACCAAAGGAATGGGCCCTGGACCTTTCAAAAAAAATAAAAAAAGAGTTTAGTTTCGATTCTATTAGTAGAAAATATGATGAGGTGTTGGGAGAAATTCTTTCATGATTCTAGAGGCTATTTTAGTAATTTTAATTTTTCTTTTGGGCATTTCTGTATTTTTTTGTTTAAAGTTTGCAATTTTAATACTGCGAGTCCAAGATGTAATTGAAGAGTCTCTTGACGTTTTAGATGAAAGACATGCCAGCATAACTGCGATACTACAAAGGCCCCTCTTTTTCGACAGTCAGGAAGTTCGAACTGTTTTAAGAGACATAGAAGCTTCTAGAAATTCTATACATAGAATAGCCTATTCAATGGCCATTAATTTTGACGATAGTGAAGAGAATGAAGGGTAAAAAAAAGATCCGACGCCGCCCAGGAACAAAAAGAAACATGTATTTCACCATGGACACACAAGCGTCTATTGAGAAGTATAAGTCGTTTCCAGATGAGCACTCTGAAGAAAAGATGAAGATATACCAGAAGGAAATTTTGCCCGCATTTGAAAAGCTGGCCCAGAATCTTATTTTTGTCTACGGGTTTAAGTCTCCTTACGCTCCAATGGATGAGCTTAAAAATGACTGTATCGCCTTCCTCTTTGAAACTATTCATAAGTGGGATTCTTCTAGGGGAACCAAGGCATTTTCTTATTTTAATGTCGTCGGAAAGAACTGGCTAATCATAAATACAAGAAAGCATCTCAAGAGAAGAAATAGACATGTCTCTATAGACGATCCGATGAGCATGTCAAATGCACAAAAAGAGCAATTTGAAACATATGACTATGTGCCACCTCCTGACGAAGCTATGATCAAGCGACAACAAAAGATAGAAATACTCAATCTACTTGAAGACATGAAAGTAAAATTGACAAATGAAAATGAGATTAGGTGTCTTTATGCTGTTGAGACCCTATTTTCTTCAATTGATGAGCTCGAGTTGCTAAATAAGCGAGCAGTATTAGTCTATATCAGGGAAATAAGTGGCCTGGATAAAAAACATATGTCAAAAGCGATGTCTGTCATAAGAAGACATTATAGAGCCATGGTGACTGATCCCAATAAATATGATCTATTTTGATTTGAGAAATTATGAAAAAAAATGATACGAAAAAAATAGAGGGACTTTTGGATCAAGCCATGGCCTCAGAAGAAAAAGTAAAAAATTTTTCTGATCTTTTGAGCGGTCTAGCATCTACAGAAGATAAAAAGAAGTCGCTCTGGCGGGAAATATATGAGAACGCTGTTTCTGATAGGAACAGAGCAGGTGCACTTTTTACAGAAGCGTATAACCAAATGGGAACATCAGCAGCTGACCATAGTACACTTGGGACTGTGATGACAAAGTATCTGGAAAGAATGTGCAAGTCAAACAACCAGATACTGTCACTTGCGGAATTGATAAACAAGGCAGAAGAAAGAGAGTCTAAAGTCAATCCGGATGATCTTTTTGACAAAATTTTAGAGTAAAATGTTTGAAGAAATAATAGTTGAAGAGATAATAACAGACGCGTCTGTTTACACACAGGAGGTCCTAAAAGCTCTCGTGCCGCTTATTCACACCGACGATCAACCGTATTTTTGTGATATACCGTTAGAGATGAGCGAAGAAACGGCCATGGCCGATAGAAATTTCTATCTTAGAGCACCCAGAAATACTATACTGGGCCGGCCGCTTCAACCTGCAATTGATTTGCCCAGTAACAAACTCAAAGTCTATTATCCGTTCTTCTCTTCGCACTTTTGCCTTCCTGTAAAGCCAGGTGAGACTGTATGGGTGGTCCGTCCACTTTCCGCTAATGATATAGGCTATTGGTTATCCAGGGTGTCCCAGCCTCTTCACGTCGAAGACACAAATTTTACCCATGCTGATCGACGAAATACACCCGTCAGACAGACTCCAATTCAATCGATATCACATCCGGATGGAGACGAAGACGGTAAGTATCATAATATCGCCCTAAAGGAGAAGGATACTGAAGCTGATCCAGACCCGCAAAATGACACAGTAATCGATCGAATTCCTAATTTTCCAGACGGTGACAGCTTTGTAATGAGGAGGTCAGATAAGCGCGCTCCTGACGGAACTGAGAATCATTTATTGATTAACAGCACGAAAAGAAGATTTTCTACTGTTGTAGAACCCATCATGGCAACTCAATTTCTAAACATGCAGGTCGACCACGAGGAAGAATTAAGCACTAGAAGTGAGGATCTAACTGCAGAGGTGGTCGACTCACAGAGCCATTACGACGCGATTCACGATTTCAATTTTGAGAATTTTCAAATTGCCTATGAGCCTGTGCCCAGACTCACAAAACGACCTGGTGACCTGGTGTTACAGGGATCAAACAATGCGTCAATAACTTTAGGAACCGATAGGGGGTATCATCCAACTGAAGAAGTTCCAGCTGATAAAACCAATGCAAACCCATCAGGCTTTGCCGAAGACCCGGATGCAGCAACGCTCGATGCCGATGGCATTCCTCAGAGATCTGGTGCGATCGATATAGTTGCCGGCCGCGGCCGAATTTACGAGGGTGAACCCGATCCGGATGACGTGGTCCCAGAGGATAATACAGCAGATAACGTTCCAATCCAAACGCGACCCAGGATCATTAAGAACATACGTGAAGAGTTTGAGACTGATAAGAATCCCGGTTTGGACCTAGGAAGCCCAGAAGAAAGTGGTCATCTAATAGATGTCTCCGAGGGAGATCCTGATTTCCTATATGACGCGTCCCGTGTATACATCTCAATGAAGTCAAAACCAGACGATCTGCTTTACGGTGACTCCACAGATGGACCCACGGTGCCATACCCAGATGTCGTAGCTCCCACGGATGCAATGAACGTTGCTGTTCCTGTTGAAAATGTTGCAGAATCCGCAACTGTGATTGTAAAATCAGACGAAATAAGAATTATCGCAAGAAAAAAGGAAGCCGATACGCCAGACGGTGTAGAGGGAGCGCCTGAAATAAACGGAAGCATTAAAATTATCAAAGAAGGAATCGAGGACGAAGACCAAGCATGCATCATCATCCAACCTGACGGCACGATTCTCATCGATGGACCTAAGGTAATCATTGGCGGAGGCGGCCTTGCTGCAGATCACGGCGAGGGTGTCCAGGTCGCAATCGGCCGCGCCGCCGAGGAGCCTGTTGTGTTGGGAAATGAATTGAATACACGCCTCGATCAGATGTGCACCAATATGGATAATATTATAGAGCTTATCAGTCAGCTAGTCGATGACTACAAGGCCCACATTCATCCTACTGGGTTTGGGCCAACAAGCCCTTCGGCGGAAGCCATTGCATTCGCGCCCACGCACGAAACGAATGCACAGTCTGAGATGGACCTTATCCAATCAGATAGCCGAGATATGTTTTATTTGATAAAGAGCAAAATTGCCAAGACGCTATAGGAAGGGTGGATGAGCTTAGCTGATGATCTAGTAAAGTTCATAGATACAGGACATGATACCTATGATCCCACAATTATCCTGGGTCCCCTGGTTGACAAAGAAGACCCTGAAACAGGCGAAGTAAAACAGGAGCATCAAGACTTACAGGACTATCCTGCCCAGGCCGAGAATGCAAAGACTGCCTGGCATGAGGCAATGGTCCCATACCTTGATGCAAAAGCTACCCCAATGACTGCTGGATCTTTTGGGGCGATTATTCCAAACCTCTGTTCTGCAATGTTTGTGTTAGCCCTTCTTAAGGATCATTTTAACCCTGGGATGCTCGATGTGCCCGCACCAACATTTCCTGAGGGGTTTAATGAGGGCGTCAAAGCCTGGGCAGACCAGATAGCCTCTCTGGGTGCTGCCGTGGAGGCCGAAGGTCCTGGCGAGGATTTTGATGTAGAGAATGTGGGAAAAGTCCTGGAGGGTACTGACAAGGAGGGTGTGGCTGAGGAGTGGTGTAAGGAACTACAAAAGCAGCTGGACGAGTGGATTACTCCCCCCGACAAACCCGTGGGTCCTCCTAAGATTGCTGCATTTAAAGTTGAGGGACTATTTCCGGGCATACCCACCGTATGGGGTATGGCGGCAGATGAGAGTGAAATTCCGGACGCTGATGGAGATGGCGTTCCAGCTCACGAAGATGCGGACGATGAAGATGAAGATGTTCAGTAAACTGCAAAGTCTAGTCTTGATAAGCTGGGCGAGTTTGGCTTTATTACGGGGGATGGAACAGAAGCCCAGGTCGAAGCGGGCAAAGCAAGTAACAAGTATGAGATTTCTGAGATACCTGTGGAGTTGTGGGTCTCCGGAAGTGTGGCATTCGCCGAGATAGGCTCAACATAATAAAAAGATGACAATTTCGATGTGCCATCAAACTGGAGCAGTTACATAATTAAACCAGAGGTATTGCGTGTCACAAGAATCAAAAGTCTATAATTTTAAGGGGACAGGAACAATACCTGAGGACCACCTCGGAGCATTTCCTGATAAGTTAGAAGACTTTCCAATCGGAATAGCAACACCACTGAGATTCAGTAGCAAATCAGGCACTCTATTTGAGATGCACACTAATTTGATGCAACAAATAAAGGATAACTTTAGAAATATGGTTGCGACGAATCATGGCGAGAGGCTGATGCTTACTGACTTTGGCGCAAATTTAAAACCACTCTCATACGAACTGGGCTCAGAAGCCGGAGACACTCAGGCTATTTCAAGAATTTCTGCTACTACAAAAAAATACATGCCCTTTATAGAGCTAGAGACATTTGAGCCACTGAGAGAGCAGTCTACAGATGGCAGTTTGTCAAGAATAGGCGTCAGAGTAACATTTAGTGTGCCCGCTCTAGCTATAGGTCCCCAGACAATAGATGCAATGATATTAAGCGCAGGTTAAGATGGCAGTTAAAATAAAAGATAGACTTAAGCAGGGGAGCAATAGATCTTTCTTGGCAAAAGACTTCGAGTCGCTAAGAAGAGATCTTATAGAGCAGGCAAAAATATTTTTCCCCGATAAAATAAAAGACTTTTCAGAACCTTCGGTCGCGGGACTGTTAGTCGACCTCGCAGCATCCGTCGGGGATTCAATGTCATTTTATCTAGATCATCAATTTAGAGAGCTAGACCCACAGTCAGCTGTCGAATTAGAAAATATTGAGACGCACCTGAAAAATGCCGGTGTACCCATTGTGGGTGCCGCCCCGGCGGTCGTCAATGTGACCTTAACAGTAAAGGTTCCTGCGCAGTGGGGTGGAGTGGAGAACCAGACTGGAGCCTGGCGACCCAAACTTTCTGCGCTTCCTGTTATTTTAGAAACAACAATTTTAAAAGCAGATAATGGCACAATTTTTAACCTTACTGAAGACTTGGATTTTGCTAAAAAAAATCCACTAGGTGAATACATAGCAGATTATTCTGTTTCTAAAAGTGCCACAAAGGATGAAGGCAGTGCCCCGACACAATTTGCTGTAAAAATATCTACAGTGGCCATTTCAGGACAGGAGACACAACAGAACGTATCTCTTGGTGCTACCCATGTCCCATTTAGAACGATTCTGCTGAACAACGCAGATGTCTCTGAGATCATTTCTGTTAAGGATACGGATGGTAACACATATCATGAAGTGGAGTCACTCAGCCAGGACACAGTATTTATTCCTGTAGACAATACTTCTTTGAGCGATTTTGATTCTGTTCCCAAGACACTTGAGATAATTCCCGCTCCAAGAAGATTTATAAAGAAAACATCATTATCTTCGAGAAAAACATCACTAATGTTCGGCTCAGGAAATACACAGGTTCTTGATGATGACATAATTCCAGACCCTAGTGATTTAGCCCTAGAGTTGTATGGAAGAAAATCTTTTTCTAAATTTTCAATTGATCCTAAGTCACTTTTAGATACACAAACCCTGGGAATGTCACCTAGAAATACGACTCTAAAAATTAGATATCGTTATGGAGGCGGTCTTTCACACAATGTTGATGCAGCTACAATAAAAACTGTAGAGGGATTATCTATGGAGTTTAGAAATTCTCCAGCACCGGCCGATGCACTGGCTGTAAGGCAGGCTGTCAGTGTGAGTAACATATCCCAAGCCCGAGGCGGCGCCGCGGCGCCCAATTTAGAAGATTTGAGAAATCTAATACAATCAGCAAGAAATTCACAATCTAGAACAGTCACACGAGAAGATTTACTAGCAAGAATCTATACAATGCCGGCGCAGTTTGGAAGGATCTTTAGGGTCGGCCTGGCCGAGAACATGATAAATCCCTTGTCGCTCTTAATGTATATTATATGCAGAGACAATAGTGGAAATTTGACTGTAGCACCAGACGAGCTTAAGAATAATTTGAGTAAGTATCTTAATGAATTTCGATTGATATCTGACGCAATAGACGTCTTAGACGCTGCTGTCTTAAATGTGGGAGTTCGTTATGAGGTTTTTATTGATAAGATTGCTAATAAGCAAGCTGTTCTTCAAAACATCAATAGAAGAATCGCAGCGGCACTTGATATAAAGTATTTTCAAATTGACCAACCACTTGTAATAGATGATATTGTAAATCTCATCATCAATACAGAAAGTGTGGTGTCACTCACAGACTTGAGAATTTACCCCCTTACAAATGATGTGAATGGAAGATCATATTCCACTTACAGCTTCCCTTTTGAAGCGAGCACTAAAAACGGAATAATAAGACCTCCCACTGGAACTATTTTTGAGTTAAAATTTCCGGAGTTTGACATCAAAGGATTTGCTATTTAAAATGAAGATAATTTGCTCAGCCAGCAAAGATACATACATCACAAATAAGATAATTAACAATAGATTAGTCGCCGACGATGCAAATGTGGGCCGAGCCGGCACTTTAGATCTATTTCGTCTCTATTCAGAGACTCTTTTGAGAGGGTCTGGATCGCAGGATGAAGTTTCTCGTTTTTTAATCAAGTTTGATTTGAGTCCCATCAAAGACTTGACAGGCTCCATCTTAGATCTTAACTCTTCTAATTTTAGTGCCAAATTGAAACTTTTTGACATCAGAACTGGCCACGCTGTTCCATCAAATTTCAATATAATCCTTTTCCCCTTAAGCCAGTCTTTTGATGAGGGCGTAGGTAGAGACATATCGTCTTTTGGTGATCTAGACGCAGCAAATTTTCTAACAAGGTCGTACTCAGGAGGAGCAGCTAATCTATGGCATGCATCTGGTGCAAACGCTTCGGGACAGCTAGGAGAATCTGCGATTGATATTATTGCTTCGGGTAATCTAGGTGACGGCTCGGGGGTCGTGAATCTTTTTCAGAGCCAATTATTCAAGGTGGGAACAGAAGATCTGGAACTGGATGTGACCACAATTGTCTCGTCAACTTTAGCAGGAATATTACCAGATTTAGGTTTTAGACTTTCTTTTAGCGGTACAGAAGAGGCAGATAGTAAGTCTAGATTTGTCAAGAGATTTGCATCTAGACATGTCGCAAACCCCCACATAAGACCAAAAATTGAAGTGTCCTTTGATGATAGTATACAGGATAATCATGGAAATTTCTTATTTGATGTGAGCGGATCTCTATTTTTGCAAAATTATGCCCGATCAGATCGAAAAAATATAGTTTCTGGAAGTGATTTACAAGAAGTGGTTGGAACAGACTGTATCAAATTGAAATTGAAGAAAGGTGATTATGAGTATGTGACATTGGCATCGCATCATAAACAAGGGACAGGTAGAAATAATGTAAAGGGCATGTATTCAGCATCTTTTGCTATTCCCTCAAACGAAAGCTCACTTTACAACAAAACAAAAACATTAGCTTCTCTTATTTCTGACAGCAAAGAAGTCGTGTTTGATGAGTATTGGTATAGTACAGATGGGACTGTGGGTTTTCACACGGGATCAGTCACAGTCAAGGTTCAAGATAGAGACACAGATAATTTGATCAACTTTGATCCTGAAATTTATACGCTAAACGTAAAGAGCGAGTATGATCAAAAAGACATAGAAAAGGTAAGGCTCTTCGGCCTGGATCACTCAAAAACAATAAACAGACCTGTAAAAAGATCGATTAGAAGAAATTCTGACTTATTTGACAAGGTGTTTTATAGGGTAAAGGATAGAGACAGCGGAAAGGTAATTTTTGACTTTGGAGAAGCTGACAATTCCACAAGAGTTTCGACTGATAAGCAGGGCATGTTTTTTGACTTTAGATTTATTCCTCTTCCAAAAGGCAGATCTTATATTTTTGAATTTTTAATCGTCTATAGGGAATTAAGATTAATTGTAGAGGATACAAAGTCCATCTTTAAGGTGACTTAAAAATGCCGACAAGAAAAGAAAATTATTTTAAAACCCAACTCTTTAAACCGAGTAAATTGAGAAATGCTGACGGCTCTGCAAGGGTAAAAAATCTGTCTATTTCTCAAAATGCTCAAGATACATTTGGGGTTTTAAGTCCGACGGGATCTTTTAGGTTTGATCCCGCAGGCTCAGGGCTAAAAAATACGCAACAATTAAATGTTGATTTTTCTAAATTTGAAAATCACACTTTTTTCAATTCTGCTAGAAATAAAGTTCATGTTGCAATCGACAAGATCATTAATAAATTTCCGTTTGATGGAACTCGAGCTGAACACGAAGAATTTTTTGATGGAATAACAGGTTTTGAAAAGCATGTATACGACACTTTTCCAAAAAATGTAGGGTTTCTTCTTTTTTCTAGAAGCCTAGGAGATTTGGATAGCAGGTCATTCATCCACCCACCCCAGGGAATAGAAGGAAATTATCTTTCTGTCAAAGACTATGAAGGGTCCGGAATAGCTGAGGGCCTCAACAATACAAAAGGTGAGCCAAAAATTGATCTAGGGGCCGGCCCTTTTTCTATTGAATTTTCTATTTTTGTTTCAAGCGGATCGATTAATGACAATGAAATCATCGTCCAGAGATTAGAAAGTCAAACTCGAGGTTATACAGTAGGTCTTTCATCTTCGTTTGATTCATCTTCTCCGTCTGGAAGCGCCGATATTATTTTTTCTTTGAGTAATGACTACAAGGGCATCTCTACAACTGCCAGCATCGAAAAGGGAAAATTTAATCATGTGTGCGGCGTATACGATAGAGGTGCTTCTAACAAATTGAGCCTCTACGTGGAAGGAGAGCTAAAATCACAGTCAGAAGAAGCGCAAATTGGTTCGTTTGATTTCGTAGGCACAGATTTTATGATAGGGTCCGGATCCACACATGTATTTGGGACAGATTCAGCAACTGGCCTATTCGTCCCCAAGCTGACGCTCTCGGGCGCGCTCGAGGAGTTTAGATATTTTAATTCTATTCGAACCAAGGCTGAAATAAGTAAATATCGAAATAGAGAATTATATGCTCAAGATGACATGGAGCTGTATTTCAGGTTTAATGAACCGTCAGGATCTTTTGATAAAGACGGAGCCGGAAATCAGTCCCTAGTAATAGACTACTCTGGGAACGGACTACACACGACAGTTTCAAATTTTAACATTGAAAATAGAAATACCGGATCCGTGTCATCAGTGTCTAAAAGTCTGCTTGCGGAAGACCCAACAAGATCGCCAATTCTTTTTCCATCACATGAGAGGGTTCAAAATTTAGCAACAACTTTAATAACTTCAGCTTCCGTTTATGATTTTAACAATCCCAACTTGATAACAAGAATGGTTCCTAAGCACTATCTTGACGATGCAGCTATACTTCAAGGAAAATTTTCATCTGACGGTGATATTTCAAGCCCACCAGGAATGTCATCAGACGGTCCAGGAGGAAATAAGATCCAGCAAGCGCAGCTTGTTTCGTCTGTCTTATTTATGTGGGCAGCTATTTTTGATGAAATTAAAATGTTTATTGATGAAATGTCTAGAGTATTGAAGGCAGATTATGTAAATGATCAGACGATATCAGATCATCTACTTCCTTTTCTTGCGAAGTATCATGGATTCACCCTTCCGTCACAATTCAATTCAACGACACTAGATCAGTATCTCATAGGGAGAAATCTAAACGTAAAAGATGCATTAGGCAATCTTTCTCTTCAAAAGATACAAAATGTAATTTGGAAAAGGATTCTTTCGGACTTACCAGAAATAAGAAGGACAAAAGGTACAAAATCATCCTTCAGATCAATTCTAAGAAATATGGGAATGAATCCGGATGGAGCTTTTAGGATAAGAGAGTATGGGGGCTCCCACACATTTAGAATCGGGGACTCATATGAAAATAGGCGAGAAGTAGCCGCAATGTTAAATTTTTCAGGAACATTGTCCGCTCAGGGAACAATTGATCTCACGGGAAAAGATTCGAATCGTCCTCTCTTGTTATCTAGTTACCTATCTTCTTCTAGAACAGAACCCGGCTGGCCAACAATAAAGGGCACGATGACCCCCGCGGGCAGCAACAATATGTCAGACGGCCTCTTAACAAGCGGATCATGGTCTGTTGAGGGTCTGTTTAAATTTGAGGATGGAATTAATCACTCAACTCATCAAAGCTTGATGAGAATTCATGCAACAGGTTCTTCTTCTGACAGTCATACCACCGGAGGAAATAATTGGCTTTTATTTAATGTTGTTGCAACAAAAAGAAATATAAATGCTTCCACGACAGGCTCTGTTACACTTTATGGTTCACCCCTCAGTGGCAGCGACGAAGAAATTTTAAAGCTCTCTGTTGGAAATGTTGACATTTTAGACGGCAATAAGTGGCATGTCTCTTTCGGCAGAGAGAGAAATGATAAAAACAAGTATCATAGTTCTTCTTACTTTTTGAGAGTTGGAAAAAAGACACCAGGTACATTTTTTGTAACAGAGTCAATAGGGTATGCTGTTGATTTCAAAGATAGCCCACTCAATTACATTTCTTCTAGCAACAACGCTTCAGGTGCATTTATTGCTGTCGGGAGTATGAGCCTAGGTTATGACTCCTCATTGAGCATTAGACACTTAAATAATACTTCATATGATTTGGCAAATTACGTGGACTTTACTGGAAAAGTTTCGGGAATTCGCTTCTTTAGTAAGGCACTAACTAGTAAAGAGACATCAGCGCATATTAAGAATTTTAAATCTGTGGGTGTGGAAGATCCAAAGCTTAACTTTAATTTTGTGACCTTAGAAACAGGATCTTTTGAGAGATTACGAATTGACATGTCATTAGACCAGCTAGTGACCCAATCAGATCAAAATGGAAGCTTGCAAGCTTTTGATTTTAGTCAAAATATATTTCATGGAAATGTCACAGGCCTTGAAACCGATAAAAGAGTAATAATTCCAGAAACTTTTGATTATCAAATTTTATCACCAAAATTTGAGACAAGCAGGGCAGATAACAAGATTAGAATTAGAAGCTATAAGTCCGCTGCCGAGGCCGACCGAAAAGGAACAGAGCTAGCTCCTGTTAGAGAGATTCCTCAAGATGAGCAAGCTTTCGATGACAG
>Ga0208299_1002163_pt1 | contig 13637 bp, 3 predicted proteins | sample 15_taG_FD_184089 | JGI IMG/M metagenome (GOLD analysis project Ga0208299, IMG submission 184089) | Marine viral communities from the Subarctic Pacific Ocean - 15_ETSP_OMZ_AT15312 metaG (SPAdes) (version 2) | ecosystem: Environmental > Aquatic > Marine > Oceanic | place: Pacific Ocean | collected...
AATCTAATTGGATCTGAAGCCTGTCCAAAATCATCGACACGATCCACATAGTGATCGTGGAAAAAGACATTTGCTTTTTTTGATATTTTTTTACTCATTAAATGTTACTCAACACGAAATACTTATTTGTAATTACTTCTTTATTTTTAATTCTAACCAAATTAAAGCCAGAATCTGGGATTGTGGCCAAGCCTATATCTTCCCATACATGCTCAAAGCCAATTAAATTTTTATTAGTAGAATAGCCTGTTAATATTTCTAATCCTACAAAACTACTAGGCGCCTCTTCAAAAACTATTTCCTCGCTTGAAAAAGTTTCGCTATAGACTGTTTCCTTGCTATACCTTGTATTGGCAATTGTCGTACTAATAAAATTAGCTGGAGATTTTGATAATTCAGTATATTCTGTATCTGACCCTATAGCTGCATATGATATGTCCTCTTTAAATGTTTTTATTTGATACAGTGGCGGCTTAGCTAATGTAATAAAAGAATCAGCTTGTTGAAGTGGTGTAGTCAAAAGATTTCCAACTTGTGTTGTAGATAAGTGTCTAAGACCAATTGGCGATTCTCCCGCCCCAGCAGTTACAACCAATGGCTCTTTGTCGTCAGTGGCCAAAATCTTTATACTGGCTTTTTCTGAAAAGAAAACATTAGTTCCTTTATTTTTTGAATTTTGTGCTATTTTTATAGTGCCATCAACATATTGATCTTTACGACGCGTCATTTCTTGCTCCACTACAGCTAAAAATTTATTTAATAAAAACAAAACATTATCAATATTTTCCGGAGCCATGGTCAAACTAGCATCTTCCGCCAATCTATGAACAAAAGCAAAACTGCGTGGAAGGCCGCCGCGGCTCATTAATGTATGTCCGTGTGGAGGAACGCCACCAGTGCCATATTCATCTTTACACTTCGGATAACAAGAGCTTTGTGCCACGGTGACGATGCCGGTATGAAGATCGTGTTGGTGGCATATTTCTTTTGCCGATGGATTACAGGCCAATAAAGAAGTCCCACTTCCATCTGGATTCATTGTATATACATGCCTGTGGCCCAAGTCTTCGCTAGTATATGCATCATACCATAGGGCCGCTAAACTTATGATTTCTGCAAAATATTTCTTTGCAGAGTCTAGGCCGGCTTTTCCACTTTTAATAGAAAATAAATTTTCGTGAATCACTTTTAACTCTTCAAACATTTTTTCTACTTTGTTGCGCGACGGATCTTCAATAGTTATTAAAAATTCATATTCATAATCACGGCGTTGAGTGAAATTTCCATCTCTGGCAACATATGAAACAATACCCATGTTATTTGATGTATTTAAATCTATCCTGTTTAAAGTGATTTTTTCCGAGGGATCGTCTAATATGTTTTCTTTTTTCTTATTTTTAAATTTATATTTAATAATCTGCACATCTTTTATACTAGAATTAATTTCTTCGGTTGTTAACAAATTAGCATTCCAAGAATTCTTTTTTAAAAGGGTATAAACATCAACAGATATTATTAGCCCCAAAGTATCATCATCATATGGTGTTGTATAAAACCTAATCATTGGAGCCTCAAGCAAGAATCTCGGCTTCTCCTGAATCCAGCGGCCTAATTCTCCATCTCGCCCCACTCTCAAGTCGTGAATTGGAAATTCAGACTCTAAGGTCTTACCCTCGTGAGAGTAATTTATAATCCAGCTTGAATATTTCTTATCCTCTTTATTAAAAAATATAAAAATGCCATGAAAACATGTGTCGACAATAAAGTTTTCAATTTTAATGCTTGTAAATTCTGATGTTATTCCACCCGTTATTAAAACAATATCTTCGCCGCCCAATTCAACTTTTTGCTTTTTTAAGTGTTTTCCGGAGGAATTAGAAAAAAATACTTTTTCCCATTCTTTAGTTGGATTATCTCGTTTAAATTCATGAAAAACATCGCTGTTCAAACTATCGAACGCTAAAAATTTATAATCATATTCTCCACTTTCTGCTAAATCTTTATTGAGCCTAAAACTTATAGTGCAATTTTCATCATCTATCACTACCTTTATTGTCTCAAAAGATAGTACAGAATTCGGATCTTCATTAAAATAATACTCTTCAACATCCATGGAAGAAGAAACATAATATTGCGCAGAAGAAGGCGACGAATTGGTCGACATAGTTGACGTTGATGCAATTGGTTGAGAATAATATGCCATTAACTACTTCTCCTATCCACATTCGCCACCGGGTAGTGTCGGTGAAGTTAACGCAGAACTATCATAAATATATTTTATATTTAATTTTTCGTCCACATCTTTATCCGTTATAACATTAAAGTAATATTCAACAGTTTCCGGAGTGTGTTCTTCTGATGAAAAATACAGGCGTTTTAATCTGGGTGTGTCATCGTCTGCATTGGTCCCATATTCATAATCATATTCAAATATCTCTAATGTAAAGTTCTCTGAGTCGGATTCATCAACATTTTCTTCTTTTATAGAAAAAACAAAATTATCAGAAGATCTTTTTTGCAATACTGCATATTCGTCGCTAGCTAGAATTTTTTTGTTCTTGCGCAGGTTAGCAATAATCGACGGGAAGTCAACACTAGACAAGGTTACATAATCACAATATAATTGTATTTGAGGTATTCTTTCGCCAAAGTATTCCTGTCGCCACTCTTCGACGGCGCCGGCTTTTATCATTCGATCCTCTTCAAATGGGATATATTTAACTGAAGGGATTGGATTGCTAATGTCATAACCACTATGAGTCTTGCCAGAAGCCGGGTAAGATGCGTATGGATTAGTGTTCGAACCGGCGAAGCCTGCCCCTAATTTCCCGCTGCCAGATATATAACCCTCAACAACTTGTATATTCCAAGCCGGCTTATAGCTTTTAAAGTTACTAGATTTGCCAAGCGGCTTAAACCAGTGGTTATTATAACGAAAATCAGGGCCGCGGCCGGCATAATTTTTTTCTGTGCCAGCTAAAGAAGCAGTCCACTCACATTGAGTTTTGAGTGTAACAGCATTTCTTATTCTTAGTTCTGTCTCGTTTTGTTTTTCTTCCAAATTTGCAGCATGATCTGATCCAAAAGCTTTATCATATAAAACCTCATCATCAAAAAAAGCATAATAATGTGGATTAAAACCCTCAACAGAAAACAACTCTCTGCCTCGCCTTGTTAAGACTAAATCAATTACTTCTTCTTTTTTATTTAAAAATTCCATATTATTCTTCAGTCACATTCGTTATATCTTTATTTTCAGTCTGTAAGGTCACCTCTAATTTTCCCATCTCAACCAACGAAAAATAATCATAAGGCCAATTATAACTAAATTTTGGGGCTTCATAATGATACTTCGCGGGGACACCAGTATATCTTTCATATGTCTCATAATAATTAGTTTGTGCCCTATATTTAATTTTAAAGATTTTAAATCTCAAATCAGAAGGCAACTTGCCCTCTAGGCCGGCGAGGCGCAGCATTTCAGGCGAAATCATTTCGCCGTCCTTTATCGGATGATTAATCTTTATTTTAGTAAGAAGAGCATCCTGACTATTCTCACCTTTATTAAAATTGTTTTCCCAATATTGTTGCAAATCTGTTTTATTAGCAAGCACAGTTGTTTCGAATATATACATAGCAAAAGGCTGCATAGTTTTTCTCACAAAATAATCATAAGCGGTTACTAAAGGTTCGGTGGACTCATCTCTTGTTTTGACAAAATCAAATTGCGGAATCATAACGTATTTCCTCATCTTATTAATGAGATCAACTATTGAATTTAAACTCTGGTCAGCCGCTTCACCCTTCTTGACAATACTATATGCTTCTTCAAATTGCTCAATTGGAATATTAAGAAACTGTTCAACGCCCTGTTTGTCGGTATAAAAAGGTATAGCAACAATTGCCTCTTGCAATACTTTTTTGGCCTTAGCTTCGCCAATTCTCTTCTCGCCAAGTTCGAAGCCGGCCATGTCAACTAATGAACCAGTTGTAATATTATTAGACAAATCAGAAGATTTTACTTCAAGAAATAGCCCTTCGGTTTTTTTAGTAAAGTTTTTGCCTTGCTGTTGCCAGATGCTAGGAAACGGAGAGTTGTAATCATCAATTGACGATATGAGTCCGTTTCCTCCTTCATATGCATAATTTCGAATAAGGCTTTCCCACTTAGGAGCAATAGTCCACCTATCATCACTATCTAAACCAAATATATTAATGCTAGAAGACAAAGGCATTGCCCCCGCTGGGGTGCTGCCAAGAGCATTCTCCATGCCTACGTTCACAAATGTAAATTCTGAATTGTTTGCAATGTCGCTAACAGTAAATGCCCCTTTCAAAAATCTCTCTGGTTCAGCGACCGCGATTCCGGTTGGATCAAAAACAATCCTCATATATGACTCATTTTCGCCCATACTCATTGTTGGATTTAGAGATGCGCCCGTGCAGCACTTTTGGCCTTCGACGCAAACAGTAGCCCAACCTGATCCTAAAAATGCTGATTTATCTGCATCGTCGGGATCAAGCAGATTCGTCGGGCTTGAAGCCCAGTAGGGCGGCACATGATGAACATAGGGATAAGCTCCAAACCAATGTGCAGCAGTACTTTGTGCCCACGCACCCTTCTTCTTTATAAAAACATCCATCGCATATTTCTTGATATATGAAGTGTCTGTTAAGTCTGTTTCTCCATTGGCTACCTGTTCTAACGACATATTATTGTCACCGCCGGTCCATAGTTTCTCCCCTGCCATCTTCTCTTGCCACTGTGAAAGCGGCTTGCTTTTAATTGTTGTTACATTTTGAGTAAAAAAGTCAATTGTTTCTGCAAAAAAGTTATGCGCCATCTTTTCATACACGCCGTCTGTCGCACCAATCGAGCCTGTGCTGTCTATTGGATTTTCAGGATCCCAATCAAACATTGTTGTTGCTTGATAAATTGGATTAAATTGATTACGCTTTACTTGTTGTGAATAGTGCGCTGGTTCAAGAATGGCTTCGAAGGGCATGCGATTTTCGTATACATCATGGCAACCGCCGGTTGGCGCTGTTGCTGATCGATTTTGTGCCATATCAACAAAAGGATAATCAACAGCAATGCCGGCTTTAATAGAGTTATACATAATCCCGGGTGCATAAAATGGAGCCAACACAGTTCTCCACGATTTCTGCGAACCGGTCAAAGATGCTTCACTCCCGTATGACTGACTAAACTGTTCCGCAAGATCCAAAGTGCGATATACTGGGTAAAATTCTTTTCTTGGTCTAAATTTAACCAACACATCCATAGTTAACTCAATAGCGCTCGGTTCATCATAATATTCGCGAAAAGCATCCAAATTATTAATCTTATCAGAATGACTATAAGTCTCTAAGTGTAGCACGTTGCTGCCCACCTGATTATTGTTATATACTCCGTCAACTCGTAATGAATATACCTCTCCGTTACGGTAATCCGGATTATCGTCATTGTCTATATTTCTAATATATTCTGAAATTCTAAACTCTGGAAGAACCGAGTAACCTTGAGTTTTTGCCCGCGTTGCTAAATCTGCTGCCCACTTAGCATATGACTCTGGAAATGGAGGATAACCGCCGGTACTGCCGCCATCGCCGTCCGGAAAATAATTAACTGTTACTTCAGACTGCGGCCGGCAATGGCCATAAAATCTACCAAACTTTGCATTAACTTCACTACCAGTCGGCGCGACGGGGCAGGCGCCACCATCGGCGCCATACGTATTTGCCAAGAAACACGTATCAAATCTCATCAACTCACCAGATGTTTCTGCTGATGGCGTTGACGCGGTCACAACTTCCATAGGCCACGAGCTAGCTAATATAGTATCTCCTTGTGAATTAATTCTATAAGATATCCTGTCGCTTTGATCATCGCTCCAAAATGATTCTTGTATATTAATCCCGCCTTCTGATCTTGGCCATGGCGAACCATATTCCAAATAATAATCCCGAGTTCGGCGGTAATAATCCCTATTTACAGTAGCGCTCTTACCAACATTTTCATCACGAGGGTAGACGGTTTCAGAATAATTCACCAAAGTCCATGGCTGATCTGCCATTTTTACAAATTTTGAATTATCATAATTTGGTATAATATTGAACTCATCATTATAATCACTCATTCGATTGAGCGATACAAGCTCAGCAGAGCCCGGGCCGATGAGCCAATAGCCCTCTTCATACGACTCTTTTGTAAAAAAGTGCTGTTCATTGCCAAAAGGCATATCTATTGAAAATTCTTTTTCATCTTTAATTAAATTAAATTCTACTGGTGAATGTTTTGTGGTGATTGCAGTCTGTTTAATTCTATAACGCCTTGTAGTCTCTTGGTTATTAACATCGAGCGACGAATGCAGATTTTCATAAATGTTGTTTCTTCGAAGAGCTTTAGCAACTGGGTGCCAGCCGGCACGAAGCTGCTTCCACGATGGATATCCATAAGGGCCATTATAATTTTGGTATACAAATGGCAGAGCGGCGTCTGCTTCCGATGGATTTGTCAAATTATTAAATATATTAGGATGAACATACGTCGAATTCCGCTGCAACAATGTATTTGGCTCTGCAAGCATCGTGTTCTCGTCAAATTCTAAAATTTGAATATCTCCAACGATAACAGCATTCATCCCAACAAAGTCGAGTATTGTCTCTTGCTCTTGGCCTTCGTTATAAGCAGTCACCAACATGCCCTCGCTTTGACTTACAAATGGTATGCCCTCAAGCAAAGTTTCGTCGGTGGCCGCACGTTCGCGGCTAGCGTTATAGAAATCATGATAATCAAAACCAAAAAATGGATTATACATAGAAGACGTTAAGTTGGTTATGGTTTCTAAATCTGAAGAAACTTCTCCGCCTGAATCAAACGTATATACTGACGCGTCTCTCACCCACTTGTATTGCAACTCTGTTCTTGGTATTTGCCTATTAACAAACCAATTATCATATGAAAAACTTGCGCTGGTCGAAACAACATCTATTGCATCAGGCGCCGCAAAAAATTTATTAGCCTGTCGTAATGCATTTCTAGGCGTCTTATGATATGAAGCGCTGGTTGGCGTATTTGAATCATAACCGCCGCTTAAAGAGTGCCTGATATATAAAGTGTCTAAAGACCTTCTTGTATTATAATTTCTCCACGGTAAAGCATTATATGGAGAATATTGTCCCGCTTCAATGTCTAAATACGCCGTTGAACTCTCTAAAATTCCGCCGGGTGCCGAAAATCTTTCAACAATAACGTGATCATTGATAGCATCGGCGCCTGCTCGGTCTGACAAAGTATAATCTACAACGGGGGCGCCGGCAGACCAACTAATAAAAGATGAGGTCGTTTCTGTTACAGAAATCTCTCCTTCGCGAGTAATAAATCTATTATTTATATCTCTACCAGAAGTTTGTACAATTTCATATGAAGAGCTATAATTTCCAATACTATGATACTGATTAGCCGAAGCAGAAACAGTTCGAATATTTCTAATATTTACAGAGCGTTTTGCATATTCCCCTCTTGTATATTTCCCAATAGGCTTATCCAGATCATAATCGCCTTGAATAATCCTAGGATTATTAACTGTAATTGAATTATTGGCCGCATCAACAATAATTCTATATCCTTCGCTTCGCTCATTAGACCCAGTTACAAGCAGTTGTCCGTGCCTATATTGATAACCGCCGACACTTTCTTCTGTCCAAGGGCCCTGTAATGGTATTTCGCCATAAGAATCTAAATGCATATTCTCTAATGAAATATTATACGCCAGACCAGTTAAATCATTTGAAGCGGTTATAGAAGAACTAAAAACTGTAAAAGGCAACCTTTCTTGCCCATAATATTCTCTTTCTGACTCACCCAAAGTATTACCATCATAACACCTCATGGGCATTTTTCGTTTAGGAACAACATAATCTAGTGTAATTTGATCCAGGCCATCATCAACTGCTTTAAATGGCAACGCATAATCATCATCCACAGATTGAGTATAAAATTCAACAGAAATCCCATCGGCGATGTCGCCATCAACTGTTTTTTCTTCTTCATATTTTCCGTAAATATAATTTACATTTTGTCTTCTTTTGGTGTTGGCGCCCGGGCGATAAGTCTGATGGATCTCATAAGAATCTTTCACGGGCCTAGAGTGTTCTCGCTGCAGCGCTCTAATTTGATTGTGTTGTATTTGGGCTCTGTTTTGAGTTACTCCGCGGTGACCGCCGCCGCCGACAAAGGCGGCAGATCCAGCTACTAAATTACTATGGCCACTTATACTAATATTATTAGCCTCAGAGCCGCCGGCGAGAGCTTTAATTGTCTTGGATGCAGCCGAGGCCCCGGAAGAGGCTGTAAGGGCGCTGACGCCACTAGACGGCTTGTTGGTGGCGCCCCCCGTGGTGATTCCAGAGCCATATTTAATATTGCTGGCGTCGACAACACCATTAATTGCATCAACAATTTTGTTTAATGTGCTTGCTGTGTCGCCTTGAATTTTTACATGAATTTGGTTCACGCTTGGAGATCCCAAGCTGGTCATAGTAAATATTCTTATTGAGGTACCCGTACCTGCGGCTGACTTTGGAACACTAATATCAAGATAGATTCCATTCGAATGTGCCGTGCACTGCAAACAATCTATACACTTTGCGTTGTAAATAAAAGGCTCTCTATCTCGTTCGGCTCTGTACTTCCACCAAAAACCGTGCTTTCTTTCATTTCCGGGCGCGCCGGTCGAAGATGTGTGCACAGAAGATTCTACATATGATATCCGTCTATGGCCATCATATACACTAAGGCCACCGATGCCTACTGTCTTCTCAAAATGAGGATCTTTATTTTTTACATTACCCGCCATTATGACCCTCCTGTTGGTACACCACCGGGTAGTGCGCCACCGCCGCCGCCAGTTGGCATGCCGCCTGCGCTGCCGCCTACGGCTTTGCCCTGTGGGTACTTACAACACTTGCTGGGGGGTTCACAGCACTTATATTTCTTGGCGGCGGTGTTATCATTAATTTCTTTCCACGCATTTGGATTCGCGGCTTGCCAGCCGGTGCCGAATTCGCCACTGTATGGGCTATTCATGGCGTTCGAATCACAACAATATTCGTACACACACTTGCTTGGATCGTGATATGTCTTTTTGTGCGAAACATAATTCTTAGATTTCACGCCCGGGAAAGGACTGCCACCGGGCAGATTTCCATCATCTTTACATGCCGGGAATAAACATAGCGCGTTGTCTGTCAAAGTCGGCTCCTTTGGTTTTTTTCCACTTTTGTCTTTGCCAAAATTTGAAGACTTGGCAATTGTTTTACCACTTTTGTCTTTTAAATCTCTTTGTTTACAAACATAATTATGCTCACATAATTTTTGATCATGTTTTACACACTGATTACCATATGTATTTTGATGTTCTTTATAGTTTGAAGCTTTTTTATCTTTACAGCACCTATACTTGCACTTCTTTAGATCGGGCACATTTACTAAATCCGTACCATTAAGAAGGTTTGGATCGCCACTCTTGGGACAGCCTGTTATTTTACAGCAATGATTTGGTTTATTATTTTTTGTACAAGGCTTTGTATTCGGATCAGAATCATAGTTAACAACTTCTAACCCAGCAGCTTTCTCTTGTGTAGACAGAACTTTTTTGCAGCCATACTTATATTCACACAAATCTGGATTACATTTACTACATTCGTTTCCGGTCAGCGGGTTCTTCTTATCCCAGTTTCCGACTTTTTTGCATGTATTTTTCGCGGTGGGATCACAACAGCCAACAACATCTTTGTATTTGCAACAATCCTTACATACGCCCGGGCCGCAGCCTTGAGGTACGTTATCTGCTACCTCTTTTACCTTCTTCCAATAATTTGTTGCGGCGCTATCATAACAACCCTCTAAATATTTACATTTACTATTATCTTCTATTTTAGCTTTCGGATCATAATTAGAAGCGCACGAATCAACACAGCCAGATTTATATTTACATTCACCGTCATGAGTCGCACACGGATCATAATTTAATGCGCCTTTATCTTTACAGCCACGAAAAACACAAGAACCAGCAAGGTGCGCATCCATCTTTGGATCATAATTATCTGCAAAGCGACCATCTGCGGCATGCTTGCCCTGTGTACACAAAGCCTCTCCGGGCCACTGCTTACAGCCTTTGGTTTTCGGTTGTGGTGGGGGTGGCGCGCCGCGGCCGACGGGCTTATTATTTTTTGGCTTGCTACCCCCTTTTACTTTTGTTTCGGTGCCTTTATCGCCGCCGCCGCCTTCAACTGCGACCGGTATAATTTTTCTATCACCGGGTTGCCAATTCGGATCAGCGGGTATCAAATTATTATCATCAAAAACGCGGCGGATGACTTTTATATCATCATCTAGATCAATACCGGGTGGCATTCTTGGCTCAACTTGATAATTGCCGGGATCATCAAAATTAACTTCAGTTTCCTTTGTAACAACAACATCCGGATCATCATCTAGCTCATAGTTATCATTTGGATCAGCCTGCAGGCCTACCCACGGCGGCTCGGTTGGCCCAGTATGGCCGGCGCTGCCGGGAGGGGGCATAGTCAGAAAAAGTGGCACTGGATATCGATATTTGTTGCGCGACAAAACGTGATTTTCAACAATAGTTCGCACTTCTTCAGAGGCATTCGCCGAAGCTGGAATTAAATTAGCCACAGCCGTATCGAGCGCATTATCCAACCATTTATATAATTCTACAAACTTCTCTATGTTGGTTACTTCCTCAATCTTATCAAAAAACAAGTGCCTGAGCTTTTCCAGTCCTTTATATTTGCCCCTATAACGATTTATTGGTTCGCCAATTTGATTATTAAAATCATCAATAGAGGCAAAGAAATTTAACATTCTTCTAGATATTATTTCATACATACTTGCTTCTATCGAAAAGAAGTGTTTAACCGGCCTAGACTCTCTAGTGAAAAAGAGATCATCTGTAGATAAAATATTTACGAGATCACTAGAATATAAATTCTCTGGCTGTAACTGCCTATTCGTTGGAATAAATTCAAAAGTAGTTGGCAACTTACTAGCTGTAAAGCCGTAACCCTTGGCTGTGTGGTTGGCTTTGGCGTGGGCGCCGAAGTTGCCATAGCTATCTCGCAATGTCGCCGATCCAGAGGAAACATCTCTTATTAAAAATTCACCACTTGAATCGGCTGCCGGGGTTGTTTCGAAATCCCAATTGAGGGCCAGCGCTTCAGCTTTAGGAATGTGGCCGGTCGCGGCGCCGGCTGAAGATGATAAAACACTTTGAGCCGGATTCAATCTGCCAAAGTTATTTGGATCTTTGGCATGATACTGCATTTCTTCATCAGAAATATAATCATGCCACACTCGCAAAGAAGAAAAACGAACATCAGACTTTACTGAAACGCTTCCAGTAAAGCCATCTCTGTGAGCGCCAACAAAGAATCTTTTGTTAGAGCCGGTTATAAAATCACCAGCAGTATCTGTGGAGATAGAAGATGACAAAGAAAACTCATCTAGCACTTCTCCCAAATAATTGTTAATGCCATAAAAATCTAAATAAAATCCAGAAGAGGTAATCACATTTGAAGAAATTGGATAATTCGCAGGCCTGACCCTAACGGCGAAATTCCATTTTGAATTATCGTACACTTTCGCGCTAGATTCTCCGTCTTGTGGATATGTACTAGTACTAATCTCTGGCAAGAAGCCGGTTGAACTTGTTAGCCTAAAATAAACACGTTCGCCGTTGTCAACTTTAACGGCTTGGACCTGAAAGTCTCTGTCTGGGCTGCCGAACAATGAATCAGTATCGTCCATGCTCGCCGTAGAACTATGGCAGCCGAACAAAGAAACTGTTGTCAATAGTGATAAGTCTGACGAACCGGTGTGATTTGAAGTGGGAAGCTTTGGAAAAACAACTTCGGCCTCTGCGGTGAATGGCACATAAAGATCCGAAGACGCAGAAATAAATCCGTAATCACTTGAAGAGCTAGGATACTGATATATCACCGCAGATCTATCCCCAGATCTACTGTTGAAACCAGTAAAATCAATTACCTTCTTTTTTGTAGCCACTGATTCATATGTATTTTCTAATTCATATTCAACGTTATCGCCATACAAATTGAGCCTGAACAAATCATCATCTACACCAAAGCAGCGAAATAGGTTGCGAAAAGCTTTTTCAGTGCCCTTTGATTTATTAATATAAGCCAAATTGTTATATATGTTTTTGTATATTAAATTTTTAATATTATGAAGCTTCTCTTCATATAATTTCTTTTCACCACGAGCCAAAATTTGCTCAATTACTTTAGATTGCAAAAATATTTCAGGCGGGTCGAACCCTGCAGATGTTAATAGTTTCTTATTATATGGTATCGGCTTTACGCTTCCAGAAGCATAATATGGCTCTTTAAGTCGATTTATATAACCTATTTGTCCATATAAGGTGTCTAAGTAGCTGGCCACCATTTGCAATAAATTCGCCAACGTTTCGCCAGTTTCACCATCTTCGTCTCTTATCCACTGAGGCATTGAATTGTAGAGGCTGGCATTGTTTGCTGTATCATGCTGTGAACCACTAGTTTCCAGATCTGTTATAAGTGCTTGTACATCTGAATGACTGCTATAAACAACCGGGCTTCCTTTTTCTTCATCGGTGGCTCCGGAATCAACCATCGCTGACCCTGTATGTCGAGCACCGGAAGAGTAGCCGACCCACTGCCCGTTCGAAACGCGGCCTGAATAGTCTAAAACAAGATCGTCATCAAATGCTGCAGCAGTAGAACCTAAGATACCTTCGTTGAATTTATAATAAAGACCCAAATCAACTAAATTACTGTCTATGCTGCTACTATAATAATATTTCGCCTTATCTGTGTTAGTTCCACCAGCGACGTTAGTAAAATAATTACGACCTATTTCTTGTGCGCTTCTTGCTGTTTTCCAAAAACGAAAATCATCAAGCGAGCCAGAAAGCTTGCCATAGCCAAGATAGCTTGTAGCGGTGGTTATACCACCACCTATAGCTGCTACTGTTGCTATACTAGAGCCGGTTAAATGTATTTCATTGTTGGTGTTTGAAGAATCCACAGATTTAAAAACGCCGTCAACATAAAGCTCAATTTTATAGTATTGATCCGGATTTGAGGCCGCGCCGGCCGTAGTAAAAACAACTGCATAGTGATGCCACAAACTATCAGCAATGGTTGTTAAGCCAGTATCTAAAGAAACAGCGAATTGAGTAACTGAGGCGGCCCAGCTATCTACTGTATTATAATAAGAAACTTTTAAATTGCCGGGTGTGGTCGAATCAGTGTAGACAAACAGTCTTCTCTCATCGTCAACATTTTTTATGTAAAAAACACATTCGTTTTGCGTTTCAGTTGATGCATTTGGGAATACATCCTTTTTTAACCAAAATTCAACCGCAGCACCATTAGACCAATTAATTTCTAAATTACTTGCTTGGTTAACCTCTGTGTCGTAAATATTATCTTTATGCGGGCCGCCATACACTAAAATATATTCAGGTGTGCCTGTTTGTCCAAAGCTGCTTACCAGTGTGCTGGTGCCGTCCCACGTAGTAGCAGCACCGCCGAAGGTCACATACCCG
>Ga0208299_1002167_pt1 | contig 13601 bp, 22 predicted proteins | sample 15_taG_FD_184089 | JGI IMG/M metagenome (GOLD analysis project Ga0208299, IMG submission 184089) | Marine viral communities from the Subarctic Pacific Ocean - 15_ETSP_OMZ_AT15312 metaG (SPAdes) (version 2) | ecosystem: Environmental > Aquatic > Marine > Oceanic | place: Pacific Ocean | collected...
TAACGTTATCGGAGTCAGTGGTAGAAACGCTGTTTTCACACGCAAAAGAGAAATAATGGCCGTACAAAAAGACACATTAGCAAAAATAGCTAAGGATATTAAAGAGCTTAAGAAGTCGAGACCTAATGGGGAGATGAAACGCATGGAGATTAAGCTTGGAGAGATGTGCGACAAGCAAGATAGATTATACGATCTTATCATGGATCCCCAAACAGGACTTATAGTGGCTACGAATAAGAACACGGAGTTCCGCGAGACTTGTGCACCAGAAAGGGATGAGTTAATTGAACAATTTCAAGGGGTGCTACGCTGGAAGAAAGTTATAGAGTGGGGGATCGGGGTCTTATTTGTGGGTTTTGTAGGGGCTATTATTAAAATTCTTATGAGCTAATCTAATATATGATAGTGATGAAAGTTTCTAAAAAGAAAAAGAAAGGAAATAGATTAGCTAAGCTTAAAAATGGTGGCTTGTCCCGTGAATATGATAATGGTGGGGGAATTCCTACTGAACCTAAGAACACAGAGGAGTTGCTAGCTAGGTTAAATGATTTTGGATTAGATAATCCTAATGAAATTAAAGGCCTCTCAGACGAGGAGTTAGCTCGTATGTATGAGGATTTACCAGCAAGTGGAGCTATATCATCAGGACCTCCCATAGATTTAGCTATTGCTCTAGGTTTGGCTCCAGGAGCCCTCGCTCTTAAAGGAGCTCAAGCAATAGGTGAATTCGGCTACTCTGCTCTTGCTCCATGGGCAAGTACAGTGTTTAAAACGCCTATCGCAGGAGTGCCTGCACTAACTCTAGAAAACGCTCTCATAAGTGAAATGGCAATGAATGGCTTGACAAATGTCGCGCCGAATATTAAAGAGTTTGTACAGGATCCTTCCTGGAGTGGAGCTGGTAAAGTTGCACTTAATTTGTTTGAAATACTACCTTTAGCTCTTACGGAAATAACAAACCTTGCTCGTGCAAAGAACTCAATAGGCGGCTCGACAATTAAATTATCAGACGCTACCACTGATACAAGCATAGCACTGGAGGAAATGGAGCTTACTTCTCGGTTTAGGTCTCATGTTAACGCAAGCGTAGACCTTCATGCAACAGATTTAAAGAAAGGCCTTGTTACTAAGGAGCAATTTGAAACTCAGGTCGCTAGAAATATCCTCTATCAGCAGCAGATGATGAAGCAGGAGGGCTATACGGAACATTTACTTAAAGCTACAAAGCGGAGCTTCGGAGAAGACACAAACATGACTTATTGGGATGAAGGCCAGCAAATGTATCTCTCTACTCAGCAGGCGCTAGAACAAAAACTAATAAATAGAAATGGTTCTAAATCTGTAAAGAGGTTTGGATATGCTAGTTATGACGATCCTGTTGATCCTAATCATGCAACGTGGACTATGTATGATGATTCTCAAACAGCATTTAAAAAACTGTATGAGCTGATGACTCACCCAGAAGCAGATGGCGTTTTAAAGAGGGCTGTAGCTATGACTCAAAAGCAACTCCAAGAAAAAGCTAGCGTTACAGGACCTGTAAAAGGTCTTTACAAAAGAGCGAATAGTGTTTTTTGGGAAGATGTTTATGAGGGCGCAACAATAAATTATTTAGAAGATTTAACTCCAGGAGAACTTATTAGAAATCTTGCTCACGAAGACCACCATGCTAGAAGAGTTAGATTTATGGACTTTTTGCTAGACAACTGGGCTGTATCAGAGTTTACAATGGTTAATGATATCAGACCAGGAGCTTATGGTGATGTGCAAAGCGGTATAATAACACATGGGAGTGAATTACAAAACGTTGGAATTAATATTATGCGTTACCCATTAGGGAGTAAAGGATATAGAGACTGGGAAAAGAAATTTACATATCTTTTAGATCCTAATGAAGTAGTTGCGCGACTTGGAGAAATCCAAAGAACTTGGTGGGATACCCCTGAAGGAGCTAATATGGCTGATTGGGCATATAAATGGACACCAGAATTAGCTAAAAAAGCTTATAATAACTGGGATGAAATGCATCCTTTGATCAGTGTTATGAAAGGCCATACCGAAAAAGACAAGTTTGTTAGTTTAGCTAATTTATTAAATAATACTCTCGCTCCTGCAGCCGCTATAATAGGCGTCAATCAAGTAACAAATAATGAGGCTGTAGCAGATCCTGATGCAGGCTTCCGACAATACAAAAAAGGTGGGTTTATTGCTAATAAGTTCAGACCAAGTGGAATGAACCTTAGGAAGTCAAACTAAATCGAGATACTCTCTTCCGTTTTAGGAGAGATATATGACGTGCGGTAAGGTATAACCGTATAACTATTCAATTCCTGAAGGTCATGTAACGCTAACTTAGCAATCTTGTCACGCCTACCTAATCTTTGATACAGCTTCCTGTATGCTCGATCCTTGACTAGATCTAACTCCATATCTACATTTTCAAGGCACCAATTCAATAGCTCTAGTCTTTCTACTCTGGCAAAGCCTCCTATCTCACAGATCTCAAAAGCAATCCATTTAGCATCCCCAATAAGCCAACCCTTTTTACCTAACACATTACGGAACTCAATCCAGATCTCGTCTAGATGATTATTCCCTTTAACGTCAACCCCGTCAGTTCCATGCCAGAAGTCTACATGCATATACATGTCTTCTTCCTTGGTGGATTTACGAGCGTCAGGAGTAGCCTCTACATATCTCTTAGCAGAAGCGTTTCCATCTGCCCAAGATTGAGTCTTTCTTTTTTTACTAATCGTTATCATATTCTTTTGATGCTTCTTTAATTAAATCTAATTCAGTATTTACCCAGTATCTAAACCTTTTTATACTCTCAATAACTTCATAAACGTCAGACTTAATGTTGTCATCTTCATCGTAAAGATCCTCGTATAAATGTGACACGGCAGAATGGATCCGAAGGCATGCTTCTGAATACAATTCCGCTAACTCTTTATCGCTCATCTTGCATTCTTTCTTTTATGCTTAAGACGGCTTGGTTTACTTGCTTTTTGTTTTTAGCTAAATAAACATCATACCCTAAAGCGTTATCTACTATGTGTTTTAAAAATAATTTCCACCTCATAGGAAAATCATGATGGGAAGGTAAATAACCCTTCGTCTCTATGACCCACTTTGAACCCTTCCCCATAAAGTCTGGGGTATACCTAATAGGCTGCTGGATTGAATTAGACCGATCACTCATTTCAGGTTTTTTACTCGTCATCTTTAAATACCTATGAGGGAATCTAAAGGATTCCATAAGGAGAAAGGTCTCTTCCTCATAAGAAAAAGGTATCCCATTTTCACGAAGCGTATCTGAACAATACTTCTCTATAGAAGATTTAAACTTACCAAGTTTGGTTTTAGATTTAGAGAGTTTCTTCCGTTTCTTTCGAATCATGAGATAAAGTTACGTCAGGATTAATTAACAGAAGAAGACAATTCACTAAAGTTTATAACATTTTGTTTACTTTCCTGGAATTGCACAGGTTTGAATAGCGGAGTCCTATGTAACCAAGAGGTAAATCCCGTATGAGAAAGGTTCATTGACATTCTGTAAGGCTCCTCCAATGGTGTGGGGTAACCTCCAGTCTCTGTCTCTCTTACTTTTCTAACGTGCAACTCACTCATCTTCCGTATGTTATGGTCAGGAGATTGAACCTTTCGGTGAAGTGTAAGGAAGCAATCAGCTCTGTTTACGAACTTTCCACCACCTTCTGTATCCTCAGCATAAGGAGCTACAGGTAATCCGTCAGGTCCTTTACGTCTTTGAGCTTCTGTAAAAGCATGCATGTTTAACCACACTGCTACATTTTCAGCTTTAGCAAAGGTGAGGAAGGCGCTAGCAGCCTCATAGTGATAATCGTGAGTCCCTATGTTACTCCCTTTCATATCTAACTTCAAACTATTGTAAGGGTCTACAAAAACACCATCTATAGATTGCTGCCTCTTAATCTTTTCCATAAAGAGTATGATGTCTGAGTAACTATAGACCTGATTATTACTTATGATAGTGAAGTGATCCTTCACCCACTTATATGCTGTCTTCCGTTGTGAATAGGTCATGTCCTCAACCTTTCTATCACCCGCAAATTGCATGAGCTGCATCTTTATAGATGCGGTTCTGTTCTCAGAAGAATATAATATCCACTTCCAATTATGCCTTATAGCTGAGTTAACTATAAGGTACAAAGCCGTTGTGGTCTTACCTACATTAGAGTGTCCGTTTATTATAACAAATTCCTTCTTATATCTAAAGTTTTTATCCAAATTTACATCACCAGTATCCAATCCAATTTCTATCTTACCCTGCGAGAAGTCATCTATCCACCTAAAATCCTCATCATCAGAAGATATAAAAGACATATCACCATCACTAAGTAAAAGCTCACGCTTGGCTGACTTTTCGTTATCGAGCAAGGCTTTGATGGGTAGAGACTTGCCCTTCTCGATACCTGCTACAATAGTAGACAGGGCATGTTCAGGGGAGTCTATATCTCTCTTCTCTATCTCCCTCATTAGCACCCTGATACCTTCTTCTTCTTCTATCCTTCCAGCAGATATATAACCGCCACATAACATAGAAGCCTTGTTTAACATCACCCACTTCTCGCCATCTGGCGCATTACGTATCATCCTTGTGGATAGATTTAACTTCATATAGTCTGTGTAGTCATACGCCTCATTTGTAGGGGCTTGGCTATGAGCCCTTTCAGACAGAAAAGCTCCAAAAGGCTTAGAGTTATCTTTAATTATTATGTTAGGGTCATATGATTCAAAGCATGCTCTAGATTCATTTGCGCCTGACTCATCTATATGTAAGCAATATTGTTTTTCGAAGTAAGTGATTAAGGATCTAAAATGGTCTCGATGTCTTTCAGGATTAGTTATTTGAACCAACGCTTTAACACCGTCCCCAGATGGAGATACCCAACAAGAACGAATGTAATCATCCGTCCCAAGGGCCTGGATCGTTTCCTCAACATTAACGTGATCGAAATCGAGCACAATGAGCCCTGAATGTTCGAATAAAGCTTCGTCAGACCTCTTCGAAAATTCCCCACTGAAGCAAACAACAGGAAGCTTTTTCTTTTTATCCTTGTCTCCCGCTCTAACTTCTTCAATTAGTTTCTTTGATTTCCCCTCTTGTATACGAGACAGGGCTGTTTCCAGCTGTATGTGATGTGGATCTTCCTTCTTGAAGACGTCTTTGAATATCGTTACTTTCATTATCTTTTGCAATCATTAATAGGATTATGTATCCTGCTATATCTATTAGTGTATCTTCAGTTTCTTGTATTATTCCAGCATTTGCTATACGCTTAAGCTTATCATCTAAGCGTACTTTTATTCCAGTAGAGGCATTGCATTTAGAGAATACGCCTAGCGGTTCTAACGCAGAATCACCATACTTGTCGTTTTTAGACAGCAGCAACTCTTGCAACTCCTTACATTTGATTTCTATTTTGTCTTTTGTGCTCATCTATTGATATTTTTGAGTTTGTTAATTGTCGTTTCTTTACGATTTCACGCACAATAATCTGCTTGTCTTTGGTTTTATTTTTACGGCCATAGACTTCTGATATTAATCGAAACATAGTTCTTTTATCATGCTCCATTATATCGTGCGGTTTATCGAATACGGATACCACCCATACAAAACGCTCGGATATACGTTTATTTTTTTTAAACGCAATCCGAGCAGTCATGTAATATATAGGCGGTAGCTCTTTAGAACGGCATGTCATTGTCTACGGCTGCTTCTTTAGTAGCCTCACGAGAGTTTCTTTTCTCTTTTGAAACCTCGCTAAAGGGATCCCATACTGAACAGCATGGCTTCCCTCCTTTAGACATAAACAGTTTGACAAAAACATTGCCGCCTTCTCCGTTGTCTTTAACGGGAGTGCTGTACTTCTCTGCCATCTCAAGAAGCTCTTGCTTTTTGAATTTAACAGGCCAGTTAGATAATGATCCCTCATAGTAATGGGGTTCTTCTGTGTACCCTACGAGTACGGAGTCGAATTTTTTATCGCTCATTGTAAAAAAATTAAAAGTTAAAATATATAAAAATAAAAGCAGTTTGCTTTAATTACTAAACAGTAAACACAGCGTAATCCGTGTTTGTTGGTGTGCCTTCCTCTAGCCACTTCTCAATATTAGAGAGTGCTTGTTGGAATTTCATCTCACCCCTAAATAAGGTCTCATCAGAGCACTTAACAAGGGCGGGATAATAAGGGAAGGTCTTTTCTTGAACAACCCAGTAATAGTCCTTTATGTTAAAGACTTTAGTGTAGATATAGGCTTGGATGTCGTAACTCCAGCTGTTAATGTCGTAGCGAAATTTATCTACACTACGAGCACTCTTACTGTCCGTTATAAACCCATCACCTAAAACGTCTAAGAATCCTTTGACAGGTACACCGTCAATCTCTTCGTTAAACTCAACTTGATACTCACCATTAAGATAAGTGTCTGTTAAACCACAAGCATCTAAACGCTCGATCATGTCGTTAGCTTTCTTCCAGTCTTCACCAGATACTAACGTCCTGTTTAAGTGTTTAGCGTCAGCTTCCATTACAGCCTTAGCTTCTTTGTATTCTTTTGTCAAATGAGGGCTCTTGGAATCTTGGGTCTTCTGAGAACAGTTACAAAGTATTTGATCAGAGTCTACGACTGAGTAAGTGCTCAGCGCTTTTTCTTTTTCGAATAAAAGCATATCGTACATAGTCCCGAAGACTAAGGCGTCAGAGGTATACTTAATCTCATCCCTCATCTTCATCTCCCAGAGACGCATGTCTCCTAGAGCATATTTGATAGACGAATAAGATAGATGCCCTTTACCTACTTTTTCAGTAAGCTTTTCTCTCAGGCTCATCGCACAAACTTCTTAATACCCTCAACCTGCTTTTCTGTAAGTTGGTCACCCTTCTTACTCATAAAGAAATCAAAAGCTTTCTTCTTGTCGGTCTGAGACTTTATGTAATCTATAGCCTTACTCATAAGTTCAGGATCTCGATCCCCTTTAGAGCTTGGCGTTTTTGTTGGGGCTGACCTACTAGTAGGTTTGGAAGCCTTGTCTTGCTGTGCAATAGCATCTGACACCTCACCAGCCGAAGCCATAGAGTCGTCAACACCGATGCCCATTACCGCTAAAGCTCTACCAATGGCAGATGTCTCGCAGTTCTCGATATAGCTAGTTTTGTTAATGTTTCCATTAGCTTGTATCTCGTGGGCATGACCTGTTGCTATAACACGGCCTGCAGTGTCAGCTACTACAGCTTTACACATGCATTGTTCGTCAGCTAACAGAGGAAACTCCGTAGCTATCGTCCAACCTTCAAACGTTTTTTCTTGGCGAAAGTACTTTACTCTCTCTTTAACCTCTACATACTTTTTACCGCGTATGTTAACGGTTTTGAATTTATACTCTTTCATTATACATGAATTTAATTTTCCTTTTATTAAGAGTCGCTTACAAAGATAAATCTTTTTTATCTAATAAACAACTATTTATTACTCTTTATTATAAATATCCTCGTAGAACTTCTTTCTTACTCTCTCCTGTATAGCTATATAAGCCCCTAAAGCTATAAATAATCCTGCGGCACCCTTTTCTATTCCGAGTGACGCGTTAGCCCTGTCTGTGCTATCCATATCCAGCCCTAAGGCCTCTTTGATTAACTCACTACTAGCCTCTTCTGCTTCTATGCTGTCTGCAAACTCTTTTATAGAGGTGACGGCTAACTCATGAAACATGATAGTGACCTCTTCGGCTGTCCATGAAAACCATTCTTCTATATCAGTGGCCAGTAAGTCTATAAAACATAACTCTCTTGCTACAAATACTGCGTCTTTATGTTCTTCTGGTACCCAATCTGTGTCCTTTATGTAAGAACTCACAATCTCTAAAGCTTCTAATTTAGTCATTTTGTGTGGGGGTTTTTAATGTCTTTTGTAAATCCATAAAGCTCACATTCCTTACGGAAGATATCCATGGAATTTACAAAGTTAAAATTCTTTATAGTATTTGTCTTGTCATACCTGTGCTTATCGTAAGCGCTGACAAACAAATTAATTAAATGTATAGCATCTAAACATTTGTTTTGCGTGTAAGCTTTAATCTCAGGATCGTGACTCATGGGATTGAACTTCATTTTATTCTCCTTCTGCATTTATTTTAAGGTTTAAATAGGTTAATATTATTGCGTTGAACATCCATATAATGGCGGTTATTATTCTTGCCTTTCGGCTGCTTGGATTAGTTATCATACTTTATTCTTTGGTGTTCTAAATAACACCCAAGAATTGTAGCTGCTATAGCTATAATTATTATTGTAGTCATTGTTTAAAAGTTATTTAAGTTACATAAAAATTTAAAGGTGTATTACGGCTAAAATGCTTAAGCCTTTTAAGGCCTTTCTCTCTGATTTGTCTTACTCGCTCTGCCGTTAGGCTATACCTTTCCCCAATCTCCTCTAGAGTCATTGGCTCATTGTCGTTCAGGCTAAAGCACAGACTGATTATCTCCGCTTCTCGCGGGGTCAACATCTTGAGGGCTATATTTATTTCCTTTCTTAAACCCTCTTGTATTAACTCTTCGTCCGTTTCTGATTCGGAAGATATGATATCCCCTAAAGAAGATCCTCCAGAGTCTATGTAGTCGTTCCTAATAGGCTCGTCTAAACTCCTGCCTCTTTTGCAGGATCTTAGGTTTCTGTTTATGTCTTCAACTGTTGTATCTAGATGCTCCGCCATTTCAACTTCCGTTGGAGGCCTTTCTAAATCTTGCTCTAAGTTTATATAAGCTTTGTTTATTTGAGCTATAGCAGCTATCCTGTTTTGAGGTAATCTTATAGTCCTTGAAAAGTCCGACAAGGCCTGCAATATAGACTGACGTATCCACCATACAGCGTATGAGATAAACTTAAATCCTCTCGTTGCATCGAAACGCTTAGCGGCTTTTATCAACCCTATATTACCTTCGTTTATAAGGTCTGCAAGGGAGAGGTTTGGTGAGGGATATTGTTTTGCTACACTTATAACAAACCTCAAGTTGGCTCTTACAAGTATGTTAATAGCCTCATCATCACCCTTTTGTATCCGCGCAGCTAACTCAAACTCCTCCTCAGCTGTTATCATGGGCTCGGATGCAACTTCAAGTAAATACTTATCAATAGAGACGCTCTCTCTATTTGTCATCCTTTGTGTTATCTTTAGTTGCCTCATGTTGCTAGCCTTTCCATTAAATTATCTCTTCTGCGATTCAAGTCCGAGATGGATTTATCTAAGCTTTTTATTTCTTGCTCTATGTTTGCTGTTCTACATTGTTCGATAATAATTTCGCTAACAGTTATGTATATATCCCTATACCCGTCCCAGAAGATCATATTATCCGAGTGTTTTCTATCGTAGTGGCTTATGGTAGATCTCTCTATATCTAAAGATGTAGCTACGCTCTTTTGTGAAAAGAATCCATGCATTGCAACTCCTATAGCAGCTCTTGCCTGTGCACTTCTCGTTTTTCTTGATTTAGATCTAGGAAGTCCTAATGCGTTATAGGACAAGACCGTTAATTCTTCAATTGTTTCTTTTTCATTCATAAGACTCCATTTTTAGTGATTGTTTTTTCTAATTTGTGTCTCGTTTGTACTAACTTGAGTATCCTGCGGGACAGTATCTCTATATTTGTTTTAGTGGTTTCTATATCTATAGCTGAATCAAGGGTGCATTGTACTATTAAAAAGGTGTCATCATAACCCTTCCACTCTCTCAGGTTTTTGGAATGTTTTTTCTTGTACTGAGTTATAGAGTCTCTGTGTACGCCTAAGGCCTCAGAAACCACTAATGAAGGGAAGTGTTTGTATAATGCCACACCTATAGCGGCTCTTATTTGCGCTAACCTTACCTTTCTGCTATTATCAGATTGATCCTCCCCCAAAACTTCATATAATATAGGTATAATATTACCTACCAAATCCACTTGGTCTTCGTGATCATCCTCAGAACCTTCTTCTTTTTTTCTCATTTTATTTTATTTAAGTAATATAATTCCATTATCCAGCACTGATCTAACCTCTTCATCGTACAGGGCATGCTCCAGAGTCACAATCAGCAATCTCAACATCCTCCATCTTTACATCCTGCAGAGAGGTGATAGGAGTGCACCGCTTCCTCATACTCTTATAAGTTTTCTTATCTATTTCCTCTAACGGAGCTTGATCAAATCCATGGTCGTTATGCAATAAGAACGATACGGACTTAACGTTTTCATAATTCTCATTTAACCACCCTTTAATTGCATCTAATTCTTCCTTCTTATAGTAAACCGTCACCGATACGGAGTTATCGCTCCATTCCTTCTGTAAACGCTTTATAACCTCTAATTGATCAACCGCCGACATGTCACCTGCAAACATGGTTCCTTTTGGAAACTTACACGGGAAGCTTACAACTACAGTTGAATGATCCTCAGTACCATCAAAATTTCTTACATACTCTATGTCAAACCCGTTGTTTCTGCACACGTTGACCAGTTCGCTATCTGCAGACATTCTAATTCTCCTAATGTAATATTCGGAGTATCCAGGGTGTGCTCCAGGTGTAACGCCAGCAAGTAGACTGAGCGTTCCAGAGGGTTTGACTGTAGTAAGTTTAATAGATGTGGGTAATCCTGTAGATCTAGAGTATTCTTTATCATATTCACGAAGGTAAATATAGCAATTTTCCAGCCAGCTTCTTTGTTCCTCCGTTGCTTGTAGGTAACCAGTAACACCAATCCCCATTCTCATGTTCTTGTGAACAATATCTTCTGTTTCCTTAACCGAACACTTAATAGCAAGGCTATGCTTGTTAATACGGTATAGATATTTAGCAACTTTTTTTAGTTCAACCTCTGATTCAATATTAGGTAGGTAAATCTCTGCTAGACAGCATGTTTCGTATGGTGCTAACGATTGTTCAGCGCACGGATTATAGCCCATCACATCTGGATCGGGGTATTGTGTTTCGCCTGTTCTGCCCATACGTCTTGATGACTCAAGGTTTATTAATCCATACGGTTCACCGTTTCCTTTATACCCTTCCCAAAACTCATCAGGAAGATCTGCCACATCGTCACACACAACAGAGTTATTTGACATAGCCCTCCAGTTAGGTATACCACCTAGATCCCAACGCTTAGCACGTAGATATTCAAGATCATCATGATCTCCTAATGCTATTTGTGCAGATCTACGCACATTGCCAGCCACCACAATCTTACCAATGATGTTCATAACATCCAGACAATCAACGGGTTTCAGCCTTTTATTAAAGCGTTTGTTTAAGATAGCATTGATTTCTTGCATCCCCCATATAAGATCCCTACTACCTGAAGCGGTTCCTCCAAATCCTTTAATAGGGGAGCCCGCTGGCCTTATAAGATGCGTTGCATATGTAAACCCTTCGCCTGTAACAAAGCTCGCCTCAAGCACACGACGTAAAAGCTCTGTCCATCCTTCACGCGAGTCAGGCACAATAAACTCAGCTCCGTTGTCATTAACATTTTCTATATCAACACGGTTCTTTATCTTAGGTAACTGATATACATGCTCTCTCTGTATGTTGTATCCGACACCGCTTCCAAGCATAAGCATTTCAAAAGCCCATGTAAACGGACGAATAGGGTCGTCTACTACGGTGAACGCACAATTTTGCAGAGACGGTAGCCCTAACTTATCTACTGTTTTTGTTCCTAACTGCCAGAGAAATCTACCCGCCACAGTGCCTTTTAGATTCATCATGAAGTTTTTAATCTCCTTTTGATTAGAGGTATTAAAGTTGCAACCTAGTTGATCGTTGCATGCATTTATCACACGGTCTATGGTATCTTCCCACTCTTCCGTTCCGCCTTCTGTTGGGCGTGAGTATGTTCTTTTATAGGTTGCGTATCCCACCTCACCCCAAGGGGTGTTAGTTGTTTTGTTATTCATTTTATTTTATTTTGTATCTCACCCCATTCTACTGGGTACTCATCGATCAGTATGCGCTTGAGTCCTTGCAACTCACCCCATAGTTCTCTAATTACCTTAGCTTGGTTCTTAATTGTCTTAGCTCTGTCTATTCTTTCACTATTTCTAGCTCGTTCTTGTACTCCCATAGTTACGTGTGTTTATAAATTGAGCATCCTCTCGTAGAGTCTGCATATCGTTATATGTTTTAATAAATTCTACTACTGATTTGTATGTCTCATCCATGTAAGGTAGGTTTCCGCTTATATCAAAGAAGTCATCTTCATTTTCAGCTACCTCAAAGCATTTCTGTACTACGGGCATCAACCAATCCCATGATGTGTGGTATTTCATTTCATCAGGTGTGTAAAAGTGTTGTGCGTTTTCATCATCTGAATCAACGTCTAAGCACCCTGTGATGTACACATCCCACTCAGTAGGATTGTATTTAGGTGTACCCACAGCACCCATAAATTCTGCTATTAGTCTATTGTCCGTCATAATAAGTTACTTTATTGTAATCGTTTGTACGATTGTGTTCTTTAATAAATTCTACTACTGCTTGGTATGTTGCTTCTATTTTGCTACCAATAATATCTATATTTATTACTTCTTCTATCGAATGGTCTGTATTGTGATTTATTTTACATCTACTTTCAGCTATTATAAGTTCATGCCCTAAACTTTCTATCTTCTCAACTACGGGGATCAACCAATCCCATGATGTGTCGTATTGTAGTTCACCCTCTTTAATAACCACGTTATCTATGACTATTACGTTGTCTAACTTAGGGTGCACAATACCCATAAATTCTGCAATTAGTTTATTGTCTTTCATCTTCGTAATCTTTAAGTTGTTCTATAAATTCCTTTACGTAATCTTCTGAGTTAAGCATACACTTAGCTAATTGCTCTATCCACATCTCGTGTGTCATCTGGCAATTATTTAAGTCTACTTCATAATACCTTATAAGGCTTTCTTTAAGTTTATTGTCTTTCATTTTATTCACTTTTGGTTATGCTATTAGGTGATTGTGTTCACTTATTTACTCTTATTGGACAGTCATGCGTAAAAAAATCCTTGTGCGTCGCAATTATCAGGAGACTCTCCATTGCAATACCATCCCGCTTCGCTAAGGCTTGGGGAAATGAATTTCTTTCCTTCATCATTCAAAGCAAGGTTTATCCCCGCAAGTCTATCTCCTTTACCCCCATTCATTTCGTCTAGTAGTTCATAGAAGTCCTTACCTCCAAATTCTCCGTATCCTTCGTAATCTTCCTCGACGTATTTGTTTCCTTTGTCATCGACCATCACAACCTTAAAGGTCGGGCGATTAGAGTACTTGCTCGGTATACTCTCGTCTGTGTCTTGTGTTTTCCAACTAAAAAATCCCATGTCTATTTGTTTTGATTATATTATTTAATTTGTTTTTATTGTTTAATCGTTCTTGCTTTCTTCTTTCCCTTCGGCTTTCAGATCCTGTGATTCGCTCTAAATCTTTTTCTATGAAAGTGGCTTGATTTCTTTTTATTATATGACCCATTGTTTTATTATATTTAATTTCTTTTTCTTATTCTTCTTCTTCAGATATAAATTCACAATGCTCTAGGCAA
>Ga0208299_1002168_pt1 | contig 13599 bp, 19 predicted proteins | sample 15_taG_FD_184089 | JGI IMG/M metagenome (GOLD analysis project Ga0208299, IMG submission 184089) | Marine viral communities from the Subarctic Pacific Ocean - 15_ETSP_OMZ_AT15312 metaG (SPAdes) (version 2) | ecosystem: Environmental > Aquatic > Marine > Oceanic | place: Pacific Ocean | collected...
CCACTTAATCGTAGAAGAGTCTTTAATCAATTCCCAATTACGTACACGCATAAGATTGACATTATCTATATACGCTTCTTTAATTGGGTTTGAATTTTCAACTTCTTCTGGATTATGTTGAGTAATGATGGACAGGGTCTGTTCTCTCATAAGGTACAGGTCCTTAGTCTTAGACGGATTGCCTTCAATAAAATACAAATTGTCAAAGTTCACCGAACCCCAACCAACTTCTTCTCTTTCAATCTTCCATTTTCCATTTTTAAATGTTCTGTTTACATTTCTTACCTTGTATCCTTTCAATAGACCACCGGGTCCAGCAAACGTTATAGTTTTGTCTCCAGGAAACTTAGGCTTGATCTTTTCTTTATCTACAATACGACCTAGAGCTTTAAGTACTGAGTCGTCATTGTCTCCTTTATAGAGGACATCTCTGCATTTTTTAATCCATGTCACAAAGTCTTTCTCATCTAACTGTTGTTCAATCACATCTGCTGCGTCTTGAGCTGCCCTCTCAATTGCACCTTGGATGTATGCTTTGGTATTTTCGTTCCATATAACTTTTTCTCTACTTGGGGTAACATCTACACCTTCTTGTAAAACAACCTCAGTTCCATTACCTGGAGATATATATGCTTGACGTGTAGGACACTTAATCGCTACTGCACCCCATAGTGTTTCCATCTCCAATTCACGAAAGTCTACATAACCATAATTAATACCAGTAGTTGACTTTGGGTCTTTAACCATTAGTATATGTGGTTTACTCCAACCCCAAGAGTCTGAGACAATAAGATTGTCAGAGTTATACAAAACTTCACTCTTAACAGTCTTATCTATTTCTTCCCCCTCTTCATAAATGTAGGTAAACTTTACATTAGGAAGATAGTTTAGCTGATCCTGTACAGCTTCTTTAAACTTATCCCTGTTATGCCTTTTTACACCAAACGAAACTTTAGTATAGTTTTTTGATGAAGTATTTTTATAATAAACAGCATCATCAATAGGTGGATTATTTAGCATAACAAAACCATCTGCTTCAAATTTATTTATTAAAAAATCTGTCTTATATGCATAACAATTAAATTTAAATAATTTATTATTATGTACTGTTTCTACTGTATAACAATCTACTCCTGTTGAGAGTGGGACTTTGGCTCCGAGTCCGAAGGCTCCGAAGTTTTCTGCCGTGTTCCTCTTAGTCGAGAAACCCAATTCCAAATAACCTTCCAACCTTGGCATGCCAATACCCACACCGTTATCCATAACGCTAAAAGTATCACAATAGCCTGTTCCAGCTCCTTCGGTGTATCGCACAGTGACACAATCAACATCACTAAAAGCATCCCTATTATAGTACTTGGGATTAAAATTAGAATCTTTATACTCGTTTTCATTTCTTGTTATATAATAATCTTCAACATTCTTTTCTCCAGACAATATTTCTAGAGCAATTTCCTTCTCACGTTGTGAATCGCAGGCGTTAGTCACCAGCTCACGTACAGTTGAAGCTATTGGGGTAGAGTATTGTGTAGATTGAAGAATATCAAAAACAAGTTTTTCAGCAGATTTATTAATCCGCTTTTGCACACCATGAGAATTACTCTCCATTTGTGCTCCAATTGTTTTTATACTCATTATTTTGTATTAAAAAACCCCAACTATTTAGTCGGGGTTATCATTTCTAAAATTTTATTTACAGTCTCAATGTTTTGTCGTTGATTCCGTGGTACAAATAATACCGGTGGATCATCTTGTTCCATTAAGAGTTTTTTAAACATCTTCCATTTAAGCGGGAAGCGTTCATTTGCATAGCCTTTACACTCTATTATCCATTTACCTTTAGGGTCTACGAAATCTGGAGTATATGTTATATCGCGTACTTTGTGTTTTTGTTTATCTTGAAATCCTGTCTTACCGTTGTCTTCGTAAGAACTATTGGAATAATGAAAACCTTTTAGTAACACATACTTATGTTTCTCATAATCAGCTTCGATAAAAGCTTCTTTAAGCATACGATAACAATGTGCTTCTAATTTAGAACGGAACTTGATCCCGTCCACTTCCGTGGGCTTCGACTTTATTTTTGCTTTCCCGTTGCGGGCTTTTCTTTTCCAAGTTCTTGATGACATTCTTTGCTATTTCTATTCCATGATCTTTAACTAAGTCCGATATATCCTTACTTTGATATTGCGAAGGAATCTTTAGATTAGCAAGTTCATACTTACTACAAATTTTTGTAGCCATAGTTTGACCAGGATTAGAAACCTTTTCAAAGTCGTTGTCGTAAAGGACTACTACTTCTTTGAAGCGGTTTTGCGCTTCTTTAATGGTTTCTTTACTTGGCACAAGCATTTCTGACTGTAAAGCAAAGGATGGGTAACCAAGACTTGCCAAACACATGACATCCTTGAGGGAACTTGTGAGAAATACAATCTCACCAGATTTAGGAAGTTGCCAATAGCCTTGCAAGCATTCCATGCCCACATTAGAACTCCATTTAAAATCTGCTTCAAGAGGACGGTAAATCTTATAACCGCAGTCAAAGCGGTAACGATAGCTGATGCTATTACACGAAAAACGTTTTTCATTTATCCAATAATGAGTTATAGGTTGAACGTCAAAGATACATAATAATTTCTTACTAATGTAAAATTGTTTCCAATAATCAGCATCGTCCTTATTCCAAGGCCTCAGTTTAACTTTTATCTGTGCTCTTGTTTTTTCTTTAAATACTGGCGTTTCCATCTTTGGAATAGTCCGTATTGAACGTATACCAGCAGACAAACCAAGATTAAATGTATTATCCACATGTTTAAGAACTTCTGAAAAATTCAAATTATATTTATGACCTACATAAGAAAAACAATCAAAACTATGCTCAGGGTACCCAAAATCTTTATATCTAAGTCTCCCATTTAATAGAGAAATAGAGACTGTTGGGTTCTTATCTTCACGAAGATCACTTTTAAACCTTTTAGTGGGGTCATCAAAGTATGAACAATAGTACTTAAATATCTGATATTCAGATACTTTTTTAAGGATTGTATCTTTTGTTAAACCATCTTCGCTGTTTCTTGACTGTATCATAGTAAATAAAAGAAAGGGGGAGAAGGAGGACGCACGTGCTTATTAATGCTTGAACCTCCCTTTTTGAATCTCCCCACAATCTATATTATTTATAGCCAATCATTATCAGCTGTAGCCGGAACAATCGCTTCTGTTTCTTTATCAGGCATAATAACTTCAGGATCATACTTCTGAAGTTTTAAATCTGAATTATAAACAGCATTAAATGATCCATACTCATCATTAAGAGCACGAACAAAGATGTCATCACGTTTAGGCTTAAGACGACCAAAGCAACGAGTATATACTTGTTGATACTTATCATCCTTTACCCCAAGCATCACTCTAAGCTTATTGTCTTTAAGTGCAGATACTAATGTTTTAAGTTCTTTTACATCACCTTTAACAATATCGTCAATGGTTTCAAAAGAACATTCACCTTCACTAGGAATATTAGCCCATGCTTTTACAAAGCTAATTAATGCTTCTTCGCCAGGATACATACGACGTACACCTTCCTGCTTAAACCAATCAGGTGCAGTCTCAGGCTTTTCAGCCCATGTTACTTGACCAAAGTTATTAGTAATTTGAAACTTACCAGTTTTAGAAGCATCACGAAATGAATCTCCTACAAGGAATTCAACCCTAGTAGTAAAATTATGTTCTTCATTTTTTACCCAAAATGTAAGTTTATTCTTTACATTATCCCCAAGCTGAATACCAGCATAATTAGGTTCTGTTTTAAGATTAATCCCGAGAGAATGAAGTTCTCCTAGATTGGGATTAACTGCAAGTACTGATACAGGGGCAATGCCTGTGAATAAAGGTATGCCGCCACCAGCAACTTGTACTTCAGAAGAATTAGATTGTATAGCCATTAGTCTTGAATTTCAGTTTGGTTATCATTATGTGAAGTATTTCTTGTATCTGATTCATATAAAGCTTCAATAAGTGATTCGTTTGCTTGAGTTTCAAGCTCTTCTAATTTACTTATTGGAGAATCTACGGTATCAGTAGGAATACTAGTCTGATTAGGATCTGTTAAAGTTTCAGTATCGTCAATCAATTGAACACGCATTAATTTTTGCTTCTTTACTCTTACACCCTGTAATTTAGGGTGAGTAAATATATGCTTAATCTCAGCCATAGTAAGATCATATTTCTTACGCATAGCTACACGGTCTATACCGTTTTCTAAATCATTTAAAATTTGTGACACCGTCAAAACTTGAGGTGTTTCTTCCTGCACTACTTCTGGGGTAGTGTCTACTCTTGCGTCAAAGGACATTTGTTATTTATTTAATCGATGAAAATTTTTGTCCACTCTAATTCAGCATCTAAACCTCTTAGATGCCCACAACGTGAACCTGCTGTGTCGTCGTTTGTTGAGTCAAACGAAATCTTAGTTACACCATCTCCTCTATATACATATCCAATAGCATCAGAGTTTGCACATGCAATTTCTCTTAATTTACCAGATAGTGACAGATCATTAGCTTTAACTTCTTTACCATTCTTAGTTAGATACTTATCTTTTAAGTGACCAACAAAGATGACATGTTCAGCTAATTGTGAAAGACGATGAAACCACTTCATAAAGGCTCTACGTAAGTAGAGATAACCTGCACCATTAGGCAGTGACAGTACAGATAATCCTTTATTATCTTTATCAAAATTCTTACCCATAGGGGTAGCCCTATATAATTGCTTAGCTTCATCTTCACACCATACTTCAAGTTGAGTAATGGTATCAATAGCAATATATTTATAAGGATTTTTCTCACTCATAATCGCTTTCCCAATTTTAGCAAGTTCTGCAAGAGAATTCACTTTAATTTTTAAGGCATCTATCATATCGGATCCATCTTCTAGATCAATAATAAGACACCCTTCAAGTTGAGAAAGGGATGTGGTCTTCCCAATTTTAGGAGGACCGTATATAATCATGTTTTTAGGGCTTTTACGTGCCGCTTTAATTACCTTTTTAGGTAGTACTAGTTCGCTCATGAATTGTAAATGTTGAGAGATCGGTCTCAAAAGGTATCATACCTAATAATCCGTCTCGATTTTTTTCTATATGTACTGCCATAAGACCCACAGGATCTTCCCCACAGTATTTGTCAGTAATTCCGTATAAATCATACGGACGTTGTAGCATCATAACAACATGAGCATCTTGCCCAATACTATCTCCCCCAAATAAATCTGTTAAAAGTGGTTGATATTGTTGTTTAGCTCTATACTCCTGTTCAATATTACGATTTAACTGAGATAAAAGAATATTAATAGTTTGCATCCTTGCCTGCATCCACATGCAAGCCTTAGATAAAACATTAAGTCTTTGTAACTCTGTTTCAGCATTACCTAATACTAATCGAGAATGATCAATAAGGTTAATAATAGTTGCAGTAGGAGATTTTAAGAATACTTGTTCATTTATATTCTTTACTTTATCCATATCCTGGGGTATAGAACAAAAATATATAGGGTATTCTTTGTATTTCTGCACAGATTGTACATATTGCTTATACTTTATATCTGACAATTTATTCTCAACTGAAAGAAGTTCTGCTGTTTGCATTTTAGTATCCTTACTACCAGCACGTAATATTTGCTGTTCACCAGGCATTTCAAAACTCCAATACAATACAATTACTTCTTTGTCTATATTACTATCTAATACATCAAAAACAAGTTGATTAGAAAATGCAGATTTACCTACACCAGGTCTGCCAGCTACTACATATAATTTTTGTGGCTGTAATCCTCCCATCAAATTTTTATTCAATCGTTTCCATTTAGTAGGATAAACTAATCTATTACCTTCCATACCCTTACGGACATCACTAATAGAACGTTCTACTGATTTAGAAATATGACGAAGTTGTGGTATACCTGTAATATTATAATTGACGTGTGATACGTCTTTGTTCTTCGGGAGATTGCTCATTTTCTATATCTTCATATTTCTCCCACGTATATTGATTCATCCAAGTTGTTAACATTTGCATATATCCTAACGTATTAGAAACCTTCCGAACATCAAGCTCATTCTTTAAACTTTGAACAATCCTATCATGGAGTATTTTGCTACCATTGAGAATTTTTTTATATTTCTCTTTGGGTTTAGCATTGGCTTTAGCATGTGCATCTCTAGCACGGAGCACACGCATACTGCCTTTATTATATACTCTAATAGGAAAGTGGGAGAGGAGATCAGACCATAATGCATCGAAATCAGTTTGGAATAAATCCAAAAATGTTTGTCTAACTATATGATCCTCAAGATCCTCTCCCAGCTTAACTAAGCCTTTGGTTTGCAGGCTTTCTGTGTCTGGTTGCAAATTTAACTTTTTAATTAAATCATAACTTGTGGCATGTAATAAGTACAAATATAAGAAATCATCAGCAGTTATCCCAAACTTTTGTAGAATATCTGTGTTGATACTTAAAATCATACCAATTATTTAAATATTGCCGTTACTTCTCTACCATTTACTTGTATAGTAATATGTTGTGCATCTTTAGTAAGATCCATCAACATTTCTCTAACTCCTTTATTTGCAGGAGGTTTAGTACTAGTAGATTTTGTTTTAGTAGACTTTGTTTTAGTCATTTCATAGTATTTACTACGAACACCTGTCCATTTGTAATTTTTACCATGTCTCTTCTTCAACATTGTAGCTACTCTAGTAGAAGCATCTTCAACGCTTTTACCAGCTTTTCTGTGCATAGTCATTGCTGTAACTATGTCTTTTGTAATTTCCTTTGTATATATCATTTTAGGAATAATTTGAGGTCTTCACCTCGTTGAACATTTTTTAACTTTGAGACTGCCTTATTAAGCCAAGTCTCTTCTTGACTGTCTTTCACATATAATATATATACACGTCCGACTTTATCTTCACTTTTACGTAGGAGTCGTCCTACACGTTGAATCAGAGGTAAAGATTTACTCTCTAAACCTACAATAATCCCAATACCAACATCAGGAACATTGAAACCTTGATTCAAAGCTTTAGTAGTGCACAGTATACGACACCCCCCATCTCTAAAACACTCAAGAATATTTTCTCTCTTCTTAGGTGTTTTACCAGAGTGATAACTTATACCATCTACTTCTTCAGCTATATCATCAGCAAAAGCATTACTACCACCAAAAGTGAGAACTTTATCATCCTTATAGTGATCTATAATAACCTTTGCTTCATCTATTTTGTATCCAGCATGTTGCACAACCTTTTTCCTGCCTCTAATGGCATTCATAAATTGTGCAGCTACACCCTTATTACCAGGTGTATAGCCACTTAATATACTTTGAGCCTTGGTAAAAGCATCATACCCAAGAGCCATTTTCATCCTAACAAATAAACTTTGGTAAGCATCATATTCTTTTTTCTCTACTGTAGTTAATTTTACCCCTATACAATAGATTTGATAGTCAGCTACATAACCCTTTTCCACAGCATCATCTAAGCTTAGCTTGTACACAGGTGGGGCTAAATTAATTAATATCTGTCTATATTCAGGTTCTTCAGGCATAGTAGCCGTCATACATAATAGTTTATCATATGTATTATATTCAAAGAATTCCCTATATACAGGCGATAGCCCTAGGTGTATCTCATCACACAATACTACATGATAATGTTCATCTCTGAGTTTATGAGCAGATTGATAGCACATAATATCTATCATCTCCAAATAATCCTCAAAGCCCCACTTTTTAAACTCTTCTTCAAATTGTGCTTGAAGCTGAGTAGTAGGTACTAATACTAAACATTTATGTAGATCATTATGATCTAAAATGTTTGCATTTTTATCTACAAGTTCATCTATAGAATAACCAACAGCAAGTACCCCAATACGGGACTTACCAAACCCAGTAGCTGCAATAATGCTACCTTTGAAACCTTTACGGGCCCAAGCATTAAGTGCTTCTTTCTGAGCTTTATCTCTAGATGTAGGAATAGGACTACGCTCTGGTGTAAGTACTATTCTCTCTGTTGAAGGTGGCTTTGGGTGAAAGTCTCTCCACTCTTCACCTTTTCTACCTTTCCGTTTTGTCATAATAATCTTCTGATCGGTCTTCATATTCCCAATTTAAAATTTCATCTTCATATTCCTCACGATTATCTATATCTTCAGGAGATAAAGGTTCAAATTCAATTTTAATTATATTAGCTCTAGGGCTTTCTCCTGGAGTATAATAATCACCTTGAGATCCTGGATCTATTTCATACGTCATTAATACGTTTATAGGTCCTAAGTCGGAGTCTATCTCTATCATCCATATAGATTCTTTCATGTTCTATTAATTTTATATTCAACTTTACTATTTGTCTTCTCAGATAATTAACTTCATTTTTAAGATTATCTTGATTCATTTTAAGACGCTCTAGATCGAACGTCATTGTAGGATCTTGATTCATATTTATTTATTTCGTTTGACATATACACTTCTGACATTGTCATTATTTGTTTATTTGTATGCTTATAATTAGTATATCCATTATTTCTTAGATTTCTAATTATTGTCAGTAGTGAATTTACATAAAGCTCTTTAAAAATAGGATCTGTAACTAAGTAATCTTCACACCTCCCAAGTGCAACTACTACTGTAGAATGATCTCTTCCTAAATACTTACCGAGCTTGATATGAGTAAATAGGTATAGTCTTCGTGCAAGATGAAAAAATATCTTTCTAGAATCATTTAGTTCAGCTCTTCTAACTGGGCTTTTTAAATCTTCTAGAGATATATCGCATACTTCACACACAGAATTAGCTATAATAGTTAATTCTGATGTATTAAAACAGGTTTTTTGTCGTACCCATGCTTGTGTTTTTGGGTCTAACCCTGGATATAGATAAGGGCTAATTATAGTATTAGACATTTATAAATGGTTTGTATTAATGTACTCCTGGCGGGACTCGAACCCACAACCTACAGCTTAGAAGGCTGTTGCTCTATCCAGTTGAGCTACAGGAGCTTATGCTTATTGTCTAAGCAAATAATCTATACTTGTTTCTAAAGCTCCCATTGCATCAGTTATAAATAAACTAAGGTTGTTATCTTTCACCTCCACTGTTAAAACCTTATCTAGTTCTTTTTGCAAACCATTAATATGAAATCTAAGTTTGTGTTTAAATTTCGTATTACCTTCGGTTTCATCCAACAGTTCTTGTAGTAACATAGACGTTACGAATAGTTTGACCTCAAGCTGGTTAATTTTCTTATCATTGATTTGTACGTCAGACATAATTCATATTTTAATAAATGTATTTGATTTAGATTTTATTTTTTTAGTAACCTCTACCCTATGACGTAACTTCCTAGCAGCTGTATTAGCTTCTTTTTCTACTACACCCATAGTAACTTTAAATGCATATACTGCAGCTTTTTGATTAATTGTATCTACTATTTCGTAGATGTCAGCTCCTGACTCGAGAAGCTTTCTCATTTCCATAACTCCTAATAATCTTTTCATTGTTATAATTTTAAATTAAATAATAAAAAAGGACCTACCTTCAACTCAAATCGCTAAGCTAGGTCTTCACCTATTCGCAACTTACTAGAGTCCCCGGCATTACCCGCTGGCAACATATTAAGTTACTGTTTGTATTAGATTCGAATGTAATTAGCTAGTAGGCCCTTCTATTTTATTCTTCTTCTTCAGATATAAATTCACAATGCTCTAGGCAATCTGGACATATACCATACTCAGTCATAAAGCACGATGCTCCACAACAATCACTTACTTGGTTCATGATTTCTATTTTTTAATTGTGTACCAATTTAGTACATGTCACTTTTGGTTATGCTATTAGGTGAATTGATTCACTTATAATGAGCGCGTTTCATGATAAACGAGTGCAAATGTCATTTACTTCTCCCATGTTTTTGAGATGTTAGTATCTGCCTTAAGCAAACCATTAGGTATAATTACTTTAGCAGCCTTTTCCATAAGCTCAGTCATACGAACAGCCCAATATGGTGCTAATTCTTCACTGCAAATAGTATCTATCTGATCATGTACAGTCATTACAATCTTTACAGTACCTGACCATGACTCTTCTATCTCTTTATGTATATATATAAGAGCTAGTTTAGTCATATCAGCTGATGATCCCTGAATTGGGGTATTCTTAGACGCACGTTCAATGCTCCCAAGCTCAATCATCTTATCTCTGTCGTTCCACATCCGTGGATACCAGTTATCAAACCATCGTCTTCTATAAAAAGGAGCAAAGGTTTGTATATAACCATTCTTTTTACCATATGTACCAAGCTTTTGTAGAAACGCTTTGATATTAGGAAATGCTGTAAAGTATTTCTTTATAAGATCTTGTGCTTCTTGCTTAGTTATTTGTAATGTATCGGCTAACTTAAATGGCCCCATTCCATAAGCCAACCCGAAGTTGATGGCTTTGATTTGGGTTCTAAGCTTCTTCCGTGTGTCGTTGTCAGCATTTCTCCATTTATCTTCAAATACGAGATCTGCACATACTCCGTGCAAGTCCATGCCCCTGGTAAGAGCATCAAGCCACACTGGATCTTGGGATCCATATGCGATGACATTTAATTCCTGTGAAGAGTAATCACTGGATACAAAGACCCATCGCTGTGGAGCAATGAAACAGTTTCTAAAGGTATTGTCACTGGGTATTTGTTGCATATTTGGCTTACTAGAGGACACTCTCCCCGTATCAAGTATTTGTGAGAAATTTGTATGGACTTTTCCATCACTGTTGACGTAATTGAAGAATTTAGTACCATATGCATTGGCAAGTTTGGTTCTTTCTTTATAGCGTATATATTCATCTATTAATTTATGTTTGTACCTATGTTTATTTAAATTCTTTCCGTTAACATCCTCAAGACTTGGCACTAAGTTCTTGAATAGTTTGAGTGTTTGCAAAGGGGAGCCCCAATTAATAGCAGTATGTCTTACCTCTTCAATAGGTGCAAACATATCTGCTTGTAATGGGATACGATAATGTTGTAACAAATCATGTTCCAATACCATATTATCTAATTCTAACTCTTGTGTATATGCCAATTCGACATTTTCTGCTGCCATAATTGTCCATTTCTCTTTATCAATAGCTAAGCCTTCATATTCTATTTCAGCAAATACTTTAACTACTGCGTTTTCGAGACGGGCAACCTGTTCCAATTTATACGTATGTAACGACGGTAGCTGCTTTTCCCGAATACCAAGCAAATAAATAACATCGTTCGCCCCATAGGTAATCTGATCGATCGTGTACGGTTGACCTGTGAGTCCAATAAATTTATTTCTCGTCGTCTTATCCAAATCAATATCGAAGTACCTATTGACACACCTTGACAATGAGTAACCATAGTCTTGTTTACCGCAATTGATAACTCTTTCCGTAAGATATGTATCGTATATGTTTTTGATATTGATGTTTGCCCATCGCTTGATGAATTTATAGTCGAACTTGGCGTTATGAAATATCTTAATAATTTTTTCATCTTCTAATATATCTTTTAATGGTGTAACATCTACAGTTCTTGTATCAATAACATACTGTCTATCCTTATCCCCAATCTGGAGCATAATCATTTTCTTACACGTGAAGTCAAAGCCTTCTGTCTCTGTATCTACCCCAAGAACAGGTTTGTCCTTACAATATGACACACAGTCCTCAAGACTTACTGTCTGTATTTTTGATACGTTCAAGAGCGCGTTCTGCCCCACGAACCTTATTGTATTTTGCTTGTTCATTATACATATATAATAATATTTTGTTTGCGTCATCTATTGAGTATGTCTTCCCAAGAAAACTTACTTCGTTTCTATTAGCTGCTTGACTTACTTTAATAAGTCTTCGTAATACATGCACATCATTATTTGCAATAATTTCAGCTATTTGTTTCATTTTACCCATTATAAAGAATTTAAGGTTATTAATATTAAAGAATAGCATAGGCTGAACATTTGCAATGCAGTTCATTTAATAATACTCCTGTATTAACCTAATTATTAGAGTGCTTATTGGTATCGCTTGATCATCATTGCTCTAATAAATATAAATGTTAAAAGAAAATGAAGGTTGGTATATTATGACACTTTCCTTCCTCCTACGTCTAGGCAGTGTGTACACCTTCACTCTCTATGGTCACCGTTATAGGAGTCGAACCTATTATACTTAACTAAACTTCACTAAAATTAAGTATACTATCCACTAGACGGTGAAATAAAGGGTGAGCTGTTACATGCAACTCACCCTTCGTTTTACATATTTACGACATGATCTCTCCTGTCGCAACATTTACATTCTGATCAGCAATGATGCCACCTGTTGTTACAGCTGCATCGCTTTCAAGGAATGTATGTGTAGGTTCTCCGAACACAACTTGTGTGTTAGCGAAAACGTACATACCCTGATGAGTAATAAACTCACCATCTTTACCACGTCTTTTGGCAGCAGTCTCAAGGTTCATTGACTGGTACTCAGATGGTTCAGTTGTCTCTGTGATTTGTACACGGAGAGACTGACCTTGAGCAACAGGGTTTAAGACATTAAGTGCCTTTACCTCGTGACCACGTTCGTTAGTCGTGTAACCTGATGATAAATCAACACTCAAGATTTCAGACGCATCACTTGGTTCACAAGTCAACCAAGCTCTACGAGCTCCACCTTGAGAGAATCTCTCATCGGATTTATTAAAGATACCTAAAGGATTAGCACCTGCACCTCCTTCGAGACGCTCAGCCAATTCCAATTGGATTTTACCATTAGCTACTTTGCGTGAAGACACAAGTAAGCTATTACCTGGATTTAGGGTATCCAGAGAACCACTGTTTAATGTATTTTCCATGATATTATGGGTTTTACATGTATTTAAATGTTGAGGACTATTGATGGTTGTCCTCTTAACCAACTAGTTTGATTATTTATCAGCTAATACTAATGAAGTTTGACTTCGTAATGACATGAAAGCATCTGTAGGATACTTAATATTATAGACATAATTATTGTAATCATCATGTATAATATTCATGATTATCTTAGTATTATGCTTTCTCATCTTAGTCTTAAGTATTTCAATAGGCATAGTAAGTTCTTCACATGTAATAGGATTTATAGTTACAATGTGAGTCATACCTTCAGTGAAGAAAGTAATTACTTGTTCTTCATTGTCATTTGTAATTGATCCGAAGTATCCACAATTATATGATTGAGACATCCCTAAGAAAGGGATGCTCATCAATATTATGAATAGAATAACTATTAAAGAGGATGTTAAATGTTCTCTCATTATTTCTGATACTTAAGTAGGTTTAATTGAATTTCAAGACGATCTTCTTCATTAGATAGATCAATCATTTGTCTCTTAATAACTTTAATACGGTCTTGACATTGTTGTATTAATGTTTGAGTATGAGTTTCACGCTCTTTCATAGCGCGATCAATTGGGGTGAGATGTATATTTTCTACTGACATTTGAGGTGGATTTTATTATCTGTTATTTAAATATGTAAAAAGACATTGAAGTACAA
>Ga0208299_1002170_pt1 | contig 13598 bp, 10 predicted proteins | sample 15_taG_FD_184089 | JGI IMG/M metagenome (GOLD analysis project Ga0208299, IMG submission 184089) | Marine viral communities from the Subarctic Pacific Ocean - 15_ETSP_OMZ_AT15312 metaG (SPAdes) (version 2) | ecosystem: Environmental > Aquatic > Marine > Oceanic | place: Pacific Ocean | collected...
AAGAGGTGCCGTACAGAGCTTCTTTGGAATGAACCGGGGTTACGATTTCCGTCTTGCAGGAATTGATGCTCCTGAAACATTCCACGGCGAGCTAGGAATGAAGGCTGCTCAGCCTCATGCGGATGATGCTACAAATGCATTAAGAGCAATGCTCGGGGAGACTGGGGATCTACAGCTAGTATTTGATCCCGAGAATGTAACCTATGGCCGTATGGTTGGCGCTGTCATTGCTGATGGTAGGAATGTAAACTTTGAGCTTGCCAAGAGGGGTCATGTTGCAGCACTACCGTTCTTCAAGAAAGGTACAACTCCGCTTGTTGATACTGGTGCTATCCAAAGACTAGAGTCATTCTCAAGAAGAGGTCAGACTGGGATGTGGGAAGACCCATTCTTCCAGATTTATAGTGACGTTGCAGACGTCACTGGCAAAAGGATGACCTTTAATACCTTCTCGCGTATGAGTAAGGTAGCTAGGAACGCAACGACGATGTCGATGTCGTCGCTTATGCAGAATGCTCAAGACCAAGGGTTTGTTAGTACTGCTGATAGAATTGCTGCTACACAGATTGGTACCCGGTTTAAAGAAGCAGGGTTCTCTGAAGACTATCGAAGTATGATGGTGACAGATTATAAGAATACTCCACACAACTCGTATATGCATGAGATGATGATGGACTCCGCGAGTCTCATGAAAACTCGCGGGGGAATAACCCCATACAAGACTAGTAGAAGAAGTGGCTACGGTGAACTAGACAAGACTATGGCGATAGATAGTCTTGGTACGACGAATAGCATTTGGAACAAAAGAAAGCTATCATCGTATGAGGTGTATGGGGTAGACAACCAAAGAAGACAGCGAAGACGTGAGGACATGGCCTTTAGTCAGAGGCATGCTCTAAGAGATATGTTCGTGTCACCAATTAACCACCATAGGATGTAAAATGAATCTAATGGATAAGATGCTGAGAGCACACCACGAAGCCGTTATGATTGGTGGTGGGTATTGGTACGAGCATGGTGCTCAGGTTACTGGTAACCAGCGAATAATGAATTGGGGGCCAGGGAATGTAAGCATAACAGGTACTGGAGGTATGCTTGGTAGTGGTCTTGATATTATAGATCCTCAGAACGTTGCTTTAGATCCAAGAGCTGGGGTTAAGGCTGCAGGAGGAGGCATTGCTCCCAATGTCGCAGCACTACAAAGAGGCTGGGGATCTACTGCCTTCTCTTTAATATCTCCTGTTGGATCTGCATACTTTGCATATCAAGGTTACCAAGGCAATATGAGCAGTAGAAGCGGAATGACTGGACTGCTAGATGCGGTGGCTATGGACTACGGCACCATGCTGGGCCTGAGTCTGTTTGGAGGTCCTTCCATAAATAAGATTCAGCAGGTTGCGCAAGGTGCTGCTGGTCCTTCTGTAGGGTTTCAAGTTGGGAGCACCTTTAGGTTGCTAAGGGTAGGCATTGGCGGTAATGTAGGCGCTAGTATTGGCAATGCAATCGGTGGTGTTCCTGGTGCTATTGCTGGTGGCGTTATGGGGGGCGCAGCAATGGGCAACCCATATGCTTTCGCTGCGACTGCTCTAGCTGGCAGCGCAGCACTAGTGGGTTATGGCTCTTACTCACTACTGAAGACTGGTTATAGGCATGGTAGAAATATCAGGTTAGGGAATGTACCACATACCGGTGGCGAAACAGCTTCTTTCTTTACGCAGAACGCGTTTACTATGAGATCTAAGGCTGTACAAGCTATGCGAAATTCACATCTGAATGCGAGGACAGCCCTTGGGCAGGAAGCAACCTTTATGCATACAAACAAGAACTACTTCTCGACATACAGGTAGTCTTCATGGATAAGAGGATAAAAGAGCTTTTAGAGGAGTTATACCTTACAAATGAGTATGGGTATCGCTATCAGAGCCCCGAAGCAAAAGCAGATCCTGAACTTGTGGAGTACTTTAAGAAGAACTTCGGCATCCGCACAGACTTGCATAGGAGCTGCACCAACTGTCAGATAAGACAGATATCTAAGTATACAAATGAAAATATACAAAATGCAGACTCTGAGTTTAAGGTAAGATGTAGTGGAATACCTAGGGGGCTACCGAAAGGCTCTGCCCGCAAAGTAAGAGAGATAGCAGCCAGCTCAGACCTTTCAGAAGAAAGAGCTACCAAGATACTCTTGTCTACTATAGATCCAGTAGCTTGGGCAGAGCTGATGTTTGGGTTTGATGATTCAGATCCAAACTGGCATCTTAGAAGCTATCAGAAAGAACAGATAAGATGCTCGTCTCTTCGCAATGTTTGTCGAGAAGGTCGACGATCAGGGAAGACCTTTAGCTATGCTCTAAAGCTGGTATATCTTTGCTTCAATATGGCTGTGACTAAGGGCCGGGACTCTAGAGGCGAGCCTGTAATCCAGGGCCCAGAAGTACTTATCATTACTCCGTATCAGTCACAGTTAACTACTATCTTTAACGAGATGGAGGACCTCCTTAAAAGAAATGTTGAGCTTAGGGATGCAGTTACAACCGGAGGAAGCGACACCCTATATGTAAAGACTCCTTTCTTTAGGATGGAGTTTAGTAACAAGGCTAGAATAAATGGGTATGTTTCTGGTCTAGGCAACAAGGGTGATGGGTCTGGTGGTGGTACTATTCGTGGTGCCTCTGCAAACGTTATCTATCTAGACGAGATGGACATGATCCCCGAAGAGATTCTGGATAAAGTTATCCAGCCAATCCTCTTGACTCGACCAGAGGTTTATCTGTTCGCAACATCTACCCCCATCGGCAAGAGAGCTAAGTTCTACCAGTGGTGTGTAGATCGTGAGGACTTCAAAGAAGACTATTACCCTTCCACGGTACTCCCGCACTGGGACCTAGTAAAGAAAGAACTAGAAGATGAGAGTACAAAAGAAGGCTTTGCTGCAGAATATATGGCTGAGTTTATAGAAGGCTCCTTTGGTGTGTTCAGACCCTCTTGGGTCCAGAGCGCCAGGTGGGACTACTCCTATACTGACACCCTCGATGGTGGGAATCTTAGAAAGATGGGGATCCCTGACCGCGCCAACCTAATGATTTGCATGGGTATTGATTGGAACAAACGTGCTGGTACTGAGTTCTATGTATCGGGTTACTCTGCTTCAGCAGGCCGCTGGCTCGCGCTAGATGCCATTAATATTCCGTCCTCAGATTACTCTGCTCAACGCTGGATGCAGGAGGTAGTCCGTCTTAACTTTAAATGGAAACCTAACTGGATATATGCAGACGAAGGATACGGCCACACCATCATAGAAGACCTCCTAGTCTATGCTCATAGACTTAAGGGCAAGGCAAGTAGAACCCCTATGGAAGAGGAGGCAGTTCATCTCACAGACAGGCTGGTTGCTTTTAACTTTTCAAAGAATGTAGAATTGAGAGATCCAGTTACCGGAAAAATAATAAAGAAGGCTGGCAAATCTTACATAGTTGAGAATGCTGTACGTATAATGGAGGATGGTTTATACTCTTTTCCCTACGAAGATGAAAACTTGGCTAAGCAGATGCTAAACTATATAGTAGTTAAGAGAAATGCAGCTACAGGAAAACCTGTTTATGGAATGGATAATGAAAGAATTGGTGATCACAGGCTTGATGCATGGATGCTCTCTCTTGCAGGACTTTCACTCGAAGGCTCTGCTTATGCTGGAAGAAGCTTACCAATCTCTGTGCCTAGCTTTGTGGGGAGATTTAATCCCGGTCAAAGTGACTACATCTCACCAGATGACGAGGCGAGAGACTTATTTGGAGAACTAAAGAAGCGAGGAGTACCTGGAGCTTTTAATGTATTAAAGATTGTAAGAGGCCAGAACTTAGAGGAAGATAAATTCATTAAGGAAAAGTACGCAGCTCAACAAGGTGCTAGTAAACCAAGAAGAAGACGTGGCGATATAAGAAAGCAAGAGAATTCTAGCTATGAGAGGCTCTTTGAGGGCCAAGCTGAACATTCTACATCAGGGCAAGGCTTTGATAGGGACTTAGAAATGTTTAACAAGAGAGCAAAACCACACAAGAGTTCTAGAAGGCGTACTCGTAAGAAACGCCGTAGCTGGAAGTAGGAGGAAGTTATGGCGTCTTTAATGCTACAAACAGCGATGATGGTCGGTGGTGCAGGTGGTGCCGTAGGCGCTCTGGCTGGCGGTATGTATGGTGGTGGCGATGTGGGTATGATGCTAGGTGGAGGTGCCGCTGGTGCCGTCGCTGGCGTTGGCCTCGCGGCTGGTCTTGCTCGTGCTGCTCCTGCTATGCGAGCTGCTCCTGCTCCTGCTCCTGCTCCTGCTATACGAGCTGCTCTCCATAATACTACCCAACATAGAAGAAGAGCATTTACTCCCCGCCAGGGCACCTATCCCACTGCCAACTTCCCGAAGGACATCAATCCTGGCCACGCGCTAACACTCCATCCGACGCAGAGCAATATGGCCCGAGGTCTGCGAGGTGAGTTTGACACAGTTGGTGGCAATCTTGTGCGAGGTCCTGCAACTGGTGCCACTCCCGGTGCCACTCCCGGTGCACCTGCAGTGGCGTCTAATGCTGCCGGTGGTGGCGATTGGCATCCTTTGGCAACTGGTGCCGCAATGGCTGGTATTGGTGGTACTGCTTCTTGGTTAACTGGTGGATCTTTTGTACAAGGTGCAGTAATGGGTGGCCTTGGTGGATTCGGCGCGGTTAAGGGTGCTAAGTGGGGCGCTGGATTAAAAGATGAACAAATCACGGGCGCCCTCGGTAAGGAGTGGGGTGGATCAGTGGCTTCGTATACTAAAGGAGCAAGAACGGCAACACGTGAGTTTTTGGGAGATACTAGCAACAGAAGAATGGCAATGATGGGTGGTGCCGGGTTAAGTGGTTTTATCTTCGGTGGCAATAGAAGAAATCACCGTAGAGGCTTTAATAGCCGTCGCGGTTCACGGATTTAGGAGATAGAATGCTAAAGCTATACGATAGTAGCTTAGAACCCTTTTCTGAAAACCCACTCAGGAGTTTTCATAATGGATACCTAGGTGGTGCTCATGAGCAGCTTGTATACATTCGTAACGGCGACTCATCTAACTACTATACAAACATTGTAGTAACTCCAGAAGTAATTGGGGGTTACAATGATGCAGGGGCCTGGGGCACAACTGGTTGGGGTATCAAGCTTATGTATGGTACGCGCCGACCAACTGAAGCCGAGTGGGACTTAGTTCGCTCTGGAGATGGAATTAAAATTCCAGATATTGGTAGTACTGAAGCGGCTGATACCTTTACAAATCATCCTGTATGGACAAGAATATATTGTCCTGCACTAGAGCCAGCTGATATACGAGAAAACATGCAACTTAAAATCACCTACTACGCAAGGAAGGTTGGAGCATAATGGCAAGTAGTAAGCCAATAGAAGAACTTCAGAAGATATTTAAGGACCTGTATAAGCCAGAGTTTATGCCCAAAGATATTGATCTAAAGGCTTTCTATGATATGGCTACAAAGGAGGCTGAAGAAGATATCGAGCGCTCTTATGCAAATACAAGAAGGCTTAGCGAGCTAGGTGGTTTGGCAGCAGTTAAAAGACCTATCACAGCAGAAGAAGCAGAGATTATTGAGAACCATAAGGGTGAACTCTTAGCTAAGGCTAAGAGGCTAAGAGATATGTTGGCTGGGCAGTTTGAACATATTGACAAAGAGGCAGGAGCCGCACAAGGCGGCGTTGGCTGGTCCCATACTTTTGAACTTAAGGGAAGGCCCAGACTCAGGAAAGCAATTAAAAGAGTTTTTGGCGAGAAGAAAAGTACGATTACCTATTCAGAGTATAGAGAATTGCTAAAGCGCAAGAAGATGATGGAGATGACGGAAGCGTCAGACATAATGAAAGAAGAGAGCAGCGATGAGGAAGAGTCCGGCGGTATTGTATCCGGGATCATAGAGGACTTAATCTAATGGGCTTCCTGAGAGATATGGAAGATGGCAAAGAAGATGACTTCGATGAAAACGAGGGGCCTAAGTTAGAAGAAAAATACATGAGGCTCTTTATGAAGATCGGGAGAGACTTTGTACATAAGGATGACTTCGCTAAAATACTTACCGAGATAATTGAAGCCCTCAATGATAATAATCTAGATGGAATAGATCTAGAGTCTTCGCCAGGTGCAGATGATAGAGCACAAGAGTATAGAGACTATATCAATAGCAATATTCAGGGTTCAGATTCATACCCAGATCTAATAAACTTAAGTGAAGACTAATGGCAGGCCAGCTCCAACCATACGCAGATATTAAATATATCTGTGACAAAATAGAAAAGGCTGCACTCCTACGCGGGAAAGCAGGAGATAGAGTTTCGCTTCAAGTAGCGTCTCTAAATTCTCTAGAGTCATTGGATCAAGTACTATTTGGTGCTAAGCAAGCCGTAGAGAGCACTCAGGATTTTGCGCAGGCTGGAGGCGGGAGTAAGGAGGATGAAGAAGAAGAAGACAAGAAAGCTAAGCAGGGTTCAGGTGAGCAGGAAGAGGATAGGAACTGGTATATAAGTACTCAAAATGAGTTTAACTCTTGTGAAAAGGATGATGACGAGCAGTGGGAAGCAGTTGGGATGTGGGATATCCACCCAGGAGGAGGTATTCATGCAGAGTTTAATCCATTTCAATCTAAAAATAGAAATACTAGAAAAGCATTAGCTGCTCTTGGCTTTGATAAGGATGCAGATTTAGCAGAAGCAATAGAGCATTGTTTTGGTTGTGATCTACGTGTGAACTTCGACTTTCAGTTACAACCAATCAACCTTCTGCTTGCTCTAGATGGACTCCTCAAGGATATAGAGGATATCCTTAACTTCTGGAAGGACTACGCAGATCCCTTATCCTTTCTAAAAAACCTATGCCCGCTATGGAATATGTTTGGTGAGATAAGTTGGTGTATTCAGGATTGGATAGCAATCCTGCTAGCACTCCAAGCACTAATGGCAAAGTATGCCCAAATGGCAATCAGTATATCTCTTGACTGGACGGTTTTATTTGGCCCGCTACTAAAGCTACTGCTAGATGCGATCTCACAACTTATAGAGCAGATCATTCAGGTGATTACTGCACCACTAGACTGCGCAATAGGCGCTCTGGAAACTATACAAGCGCTATGGAAGGAGATTGAGGACACTATTCAGATGGCTGAAGCTGTCGGAAAAGCAATGTCTTTTGGTGATGCACCAGAGGGTAAGAAAGATCTTGGTCCACTAGGCCATTGGGATGGTGAGGGCAAGAAGATGGATGTTGGCTGGCCCGGTGATGAGGCAGGCACTGGAGGTATAGATTTTGCTCCCAACAAGGAAGGCGGGGAGCAAGGATTTTTACCGAAGTATGGTGAGCCAGAAGCTTCTTCTCCTCCCAGAATGACAGTCGATAAAAATGGAACTTGGGGAAGTGGGTCCCTTGGGAAGCAGGAAAAAAGTGGGGAAATTGGGATACCCACCGGCTTCAATATGAAAGCGAATGATACTCTTGAGGATGCACTCAAACACCCCAACTTTCATATGGCCGATCCGTTTGAGAAGATAATCTTGGCACTAAGAGACTGTAGAGCTTGGCTAGTTAAGATATTTAGTAATATACTCTTTACTGTAAAGAGCTTAAATGCTCTTGTTTCTGGTGGCATAGGCTTAAATCTCAAGAGTATTGGCATGCTTATGCTTATTTTAGATATAATAAACTTTATTAAACTACTTATAAGTCTTACCCCAGGCACAAATCCATGCGAAGAGGATCTTGAAAAGATTGCAGATATGATGAGAAACAATCAACCAGACTACTCGATCAAGACGACAGAAGATAGGAATATTGTTGTATCCACCCCTGGTGGGCACGAAGCAGTTATTGTTATCCCGGAAGATCCAGGGGTTTGTAGGCCTGGAGATACTGATAGACCACGTCCCCAAGGCCTCGGGGATCTCGAACATCGATCCGGGCTGCACGGCGGGCCAGCTACTGCTCAAGAACCCTAGGTTAGGATAAAGGACTAGAAATGAAATCAGAACTTTTTAGCTTAGCTCTTGGCATTGTGTCTGGAAACAGAATGCAGGATAAAGCTTTACCCTCTAGTCTCTCGCCTTCAGTGAAGAAGGCTCCTAATAGGATTCTGTCCTACTCTGAAAGGCATAGAGGCCAGTGGTTTAAGCCCGAGTATGATCTTGAAGAGATACAGATCGCTCAGGATACTGATAGCTACTTCTTTAGATCGCATACAAAGAAGCTCAACAGATTTGTAACTGCTGGTTGGGAGATTGTTGGTAAGAATCCAGACACTCTCACCTACATAAAGACTAGGTTGGCTGAACACGAACAAGCAACACAAAGACCCTTTAACTTGCTAGTAAGTAATGTTGTATCAGATCTTTTGCGCTTCTCGAACTGCATGCTTGTCAAAGTAAGAAATAGAAAAGCATCCTCTGGCAAGGTGAGAGAAAACATAAATGGTCGTGAGCTTGAGCCTGTTGCAGGGTACTTCGTTCTTCCATTCGAAACTCTTCACTTCAAGACGAAAGCTAATGGTGAGATTAAGAAGATCCGGCAAAGAACTCCAGCCGGACAGACTAAAGAGTTTCACCCAGATGACGTAGTACACTTCTACATCAACAAGAAGCCTGGCTTTGCAATGGGTACTCCAGAGGCTGTGCCAGTACTTGATGATCTTGCTCTACTCAGAAGAATAGAAGAGAACGTAGAAGAATTAATTGAGTCAAATCTATTTCCGCTATTCCATTATTCAGTTGGAACTGATGCTCTTCCAGAGAGATATGGCCCTGACGGAAAGAAAGAATCAGACATTGTAAAAGAAACAATAGAATACATGCCTGCGGGTGGTATATATGTTTCTGACCACCGCCACACTATTCAGGCTGTTGGCTCCGAAGGCCGTTCTCTAAGAGTAGAGGGATACCTAACTTACTTTAAGAATCGAGTATTTGCTGGACTAGGTGTCTCTGGCGTAGACATGGGTGAGGGCGACACCGCAAATCGTGCCACGGCACAAACCCTATCAAAGGGTGCGGTCATGGATATCGAAGCGCTCCAAGCGACCGTAAAAACTTTTATTGAGTTTTACATATTTAATGAGTTGTTTAAAGAGAGTTCCTTTAATCTAAAGGCCCTGTCCACAGAAGATAAAGTAGAAATTAAATTCGGCATTGTTGACAAAGAGCAAAGAACTAAGTTAGAAAACCAAGTCATTCAATTGTTTACAAATCACCTTATAGACGAACCAGAAGCAAGAAAGCTTCTCGGGTACGCCCCCTTCGAGGATGAACAGAGAGATTTGACTTACTTTAAGCTTTATTCAGAACCATTGGCTTTGATCAAAACTCTCGGGTCCCCAGCAGCAGATGAAGCTCTTGCAGAAGCTCCCTCTTCTGCAATAACCAGAGAGGGTGTTGAAAGGCAGAGGCGAGAAGGTGCAGAAGCTAGAAGAACTGGCAGGCCTGCAGCTGAAGCAAATCAAGGCCAGCAAAGAGCATCAGCAGCTACATCAAGACCCTCCAACCAGAATGGAACAAGGGCTGGGCCAAAGTTTGATGGGAATACAACTAGTTACCTTGACGAAACGAAGGCTAACGCCGTAAACTTGATAAGAAAATCATACTTTGATAGCATAGGCAATGCTGCATCAGATTATGATACTCAGCACCATGACAATATTCTACAATCATTATATGACAACTACTCCAAAGAATTGGAAAGAGTGCACAATGTTATTAAGTTTAGACTTGACGAGTACTCTTGCAAAGATATATATCCAGAAACTATAATTACAAATATTAGGTGGCGTATTGATGAGCTTGACAGGTTTTACACAGATAAAGCTTATAATTGCGGTACCGAACTACTAGCTCAACCCAGTTCACTTGGAAAGAATTCATAATGAAACCTGTACTCAAATTAATAGACTATGTGCAGATCTCCCCTGATAAAGGATTCATATCCCTTTCCAAGAGAGATAAGGTAAAGCTTATTGATTCGGTTTTGGGTGAAGAAGATAAGAAGAAAGGGCTGTCTGTAACTTGGAATCTTTCCCATTCAGGTAGAAGGATTAATAACCGAATCTATTCAGTTAAAGGACAGCAGGATGGGATCTCAACAATCCTAACTCCGTATCCCAAGCCAATCTTGCAGCATCACGACAGTCACAACGATCCCCTAGGGCGGTTTACCTCTGGCCAGTGGGAGAGTCTTGCAGCGGAAGCCATGCGCTTCTTTAGCAATATCAACGATTATATGATTGTTCAAGATGCCTTTGAGCAAGATGACCCTGAGAAGATCTACGACGCAATGAAGAAGTTTGGTCTTCTCACTAACAAGCAGTGGCCTGGTCTCGGTAGGATGAGAGTCTCGGCACGGATTACTGATCAGCTAGCAATTGAAAAATTCCTTGATGGTCGGTATATTACATTTTCCGCTGGTAGCACAACAGATAGACATGTTTGTTCTATTTGTCTTTCTGATTGGGCTACTGGAGATATTTGCGAGCATAGACATGGCAAGATATACGATGGAGATGTTTGCGTTTTCATTACTGGCAAGTTTGAAGTGCTAGAAGGCTCTGTTGTAAATATGCCCGCAGATGATTTATCACAGGTTCAGTCGATGGAGCTAGACTCTAATAGCGACTTGAGCCTAAAATTCAAAAAGCTAGACTTAGATCTAAGTGTTGATCCAAACACTATCTTTATTACTGATTCAATCTATAACTTAATGGAGAATGACATGGCAGAAGAAACTGTCCAGGTCAGCGAAGAGCCAGTAGAGGAGACTCCTACTGAAGTAGTAGCTCAGGATGAGGAAGTAACTGCTTCCGATAATCAAGAGGAAGCTTCAGAGGGTGCCGAGGAAATCGCATCCCCCGATCTTTCGGGAGCGCCAGCTCTTACGGGTGATATCGATGCCGATATCACTCTTACGTCTGAAGATTCCACTACTGACAACTCCGCTGATGTTGACGATAAACTAGTTGATAGCCTGATACAGAAACTACAGGAAAGGGGGATGTTCGATGCACCTACCACTTCGGATGAAGCCCAAGAGGTCACGGATAGTAGCAGCTTATGCGAAACCCAAGAAAAAGAAGAAGTCTGTGAAGCCAGCGAAGAAGGGATACACCAAGAAGAAGTATTAGGTGAAGACCCTAACACAGACGACGTTGACTGGTATCTTCTTAGTGCGGCCCTAGATCATGAACTTGGAGATGCAAAACTTAGTACTGAGCAGAGAAAGAAACTCGCTGCAGGTACTTTTTGTGGGCCCGAAAGAAGCTTCCCAGTTCCAGACTGCGCGCACGTAACTGCTGCTCGTAGATTGGTTGGGCGTGCGAAGCTATCTGCTTCGCAGGAAAAAAGAGTGTTGGCTTGTGTAAATAGAAAGGCCAAGAGTATGAGCTGTGATGAAGAAGATGGACAGCTAGCTGAGCTTAAGAAAGACTATACTGAAGCACTGAAAAGAATTCAAATGCTTGAGGGTAGACTTGAAAAAGCAATCAATGCTATTGCAGAATACAGGAAAGATAGTGTTTCTACAGAAAAAGGTGAAAATAAGCTTGAAATCTTGTGGACCTACTTTGATAGTATTGATACTACGCAAGCCGTTGAGTCTAAATCTGTTGTGATTGTTGAGGATCCCTCCGTTAGCTCGTCTGACGAAAGCTCCAAAACCAATCCAAACAGAAAGAGGCTCGGTAATTTTGAACAGAATATTATTAACACTTACACTAAACTATTAGATGATGACGGGATCGATGCTGCAGAATATTATCTTAGAAGTAAGAAGCAATATTTGCCACGCGGCTTTCACCCTTCCAAACTTTAAATTTTTAGGAGACTAAAATGGCAATCAAAAGATTCTCGGGATCTTTCAAGACCCGGACTGATGTGTTCGATAACATCACTCCAAATAATAAGGTCCAGCCAAATGTGTCGGTTCCTGCTGGAGAGTGGAAGCCCGCAGCTTGGTTACCGATCGTCTGGACTGGCGAGTCGAGTAAAGACTCATTCACAATTTCTAGTGGTAAGGTAGTATGCCTTACTCGCGAGGGGCGTATTGCTCCGGCTGGCCTCAAAAAGGTATGCCAAGCAGGTGCTGGTACAATCCTTACTTATGTGCAAGCAGATGTCGATGCAGGTGTAATTGATATTACAACTGGTGTTGCTGTAACAGCTGCAAAGACTGTTTCACTAACGGAGTTCGCAACTGCGGTTGTTGAGCGCGGCTTTGTTGCAGAGTCAGAAGTAGCTGATGGCGACTGGGCCGCAGCTACCACCTTCAGTCCTGGTACTGCTGCTGACTGTATCCTGGTTACAGATCTTTTCTTCTCAGATCCAGTTGGTATTTGTGCTTATGACGTTTATGTCTGGGCTGGAGACTCTGCCGAGACGCTTAGCAAGGTTAACTATCAGAAGCAGCACCTAGTGCAGTTCCTGACTGATATCCAGATGCAGGTACCTCGTGCAGTAGCTACTATTGCAACATCCGGTGTTATTGCTTCGGGAAGCGCCGAAGTTTATTCATTGGGTGGCGGTGCTGGTGAGTTTTTCCCAGATGGCCAGGACGCTACTGATGAGCTTTTCATCTCGCAGACCCTTCTCGCTGGACTTCCTCGGTATTCTGACCTAGCCCCAGCAGCCTATGTTGTAGGGTATGGACTCAAGCATAATCCTGTTGCTGCGAATACTGATCGCACCCCGATTACTTCTTCTGTAGCAAGTGTCTTGATTCGAGAGCGTTCTAGCTACAATAAGCTTTCTAAGGCTGGCGACTGGTATCTTGATGGCGAAGTGGGGATCATATTTGTTCACTCTGCTGACGGTACAACAAATGCTGCCACAGGCACCATAAGCTACTACCACTACGCTGGTACAGCATCCACTAGTTGGCGACAGGTCTGCTGTGTTGGTGAGATTGTTCCTGGTGACTATGTTACATACGATGTGTATAGTAACTTCATTAAGTCTACTGCAGTTAATATTCTCGCAGCAGATGATTCTGTTGCTGCTAGCCTTCATCTCGACACCATCGGCCGTGTTCTTGCAATTGAAAGCCAGCCCAAGGGCTTGCTCGATAGAGTACGCACAGCCTGGGATGGATCTTCCTTTACCTCAAGTGCCCAAATGCCTGGTACTGCAACCAAGGGCTTCACTGACCTAATCACTCTGTCTCCAGAGACAGTAGCCGATCAGGTTGCAATCATTAACGTTAAGCTTTAAGGAGTTATAAAATGAACCTCAAATTAACTGATGGTCGTGAACTGACTCTGCCCTCTGGTGAGAATGCAGCCGCAAGATATATTGCGGACTTGTTTGTAAATCGAGGACAGTTGCCAGATCGCGACGAGAAAATTTCTTGGAAGACTTTTGCTGAGACTATCTCTCCAGCCAATCGCGATGCGATTGGTTCTTCGGAGATTACGCCTCTGCTTCAGAAGTCTCTGCAGATTCTTATTCGTGAGCCTGTTGAACCAAGCATGATCGTGACTGGACTCTTTAATAGAGTTCAAGCACAGGGTTTAAGTACTCAAGTACTTGCTGGTGCAATGGGTGCCGTCTAT
>Ga0208299_1002174_pt1 | contig 13593 bp, 19 predicted proteins | sample 15_taG_FD_184089 | JGI IMG/M metagenome (GOLD analysis project Ga0208299, IMG submission 184089) | Marine viral communities from the Subarctic Pacific Ocean - 15_ETSP_OMZ_AT15312 metaG (SPAdes) (version 2) | ecosystem: Environmental > Aquatic > Marine > Oceanic | place: Pacific Ocean | collected...
TTCGTAAAGATGCAGTCGACTATCCCGATATCGATTATGATGTCGCCGACCCAATGGAGCTAAAGGATATGTTAATCGACGAGTGGGGAGACAACGTGGTCGTCCCAATCTCGAATTGGAACACCCTTCAGCTGAGATCTCTCATCAAGGACATCTCCAAATTCTACAGTATCGACTTCTCAGAAGTGAACAACGTGACGAGTCGCATGCTGAGCGAGGCAACTCCAAGAGCAAAAGAAGCCAATGGTATCGCCTCCGGTGTTTACACCCCAACGTTCCACGAGGTGATGGAGTATTCAGACAGTTTGAAGCACTTCCTAGTTAAGTATCCACACGTCAAGACTCACGTTTTGCGTATCTTCGGAAGCGTTCGCTCATGTTCCCGCCATGCAGGTGGCGTGTTGGTTGGGGAAAACCTCGACAAACACATGCCCCTCATCGCCTCTGGTGGTGTGCGGCAGACTCCGTGGTCCGAAGGGATGAATGTTCGCCACTTGGAGCCAATGGGGTTTATTAAGTTTGATATCCTCGGCTTGGCGTCACTTCGAATGATTGAAGGCGCCATCCGCCACATTTTAAAGAGACATCACAAGAACGCAGCCCCAACCTTCGAGGATGTTAAAGAATATTACAACAAACACCTAGACCCCAGTACAATTGATTTCGAAGATCAAACAGTGTGGGAAAAGATCTTCCATAAAGGTGCATGGGCAGGAGTGTTCCAGTTTACACAACAGGGAGCGCAGAAGTTTTGTACTGAGGTTGCCCCAAAGAACCTCGTTGACTTGGCAGCTATTACAGCAATCTATCGCCCCGGTCCACTTGGCGCAGGCGTGGCTAAAGATTATGTTAAGTCACTCGAAGACCCAGAATCAATTGAGTATGGACACCCAGTCATCAAGGAATGCCTTGAGGAAACCCACGGCTTCATCATCTTCCAAGAGCAATTAGCTCTTTTGGCTCACAAGCTTGGACGTGACGTTTCTCTTGACGAGGGCAATCTCTTGCGTAAGCTCCTGACCAAGAAGGGAACAGGCAAAGGCGCAGAGACTCTTGAGGTGATTCGTCTCAAGTTTGTGGATGGTTGTGTCGACAAGGGAATCACGGAGCAGCAGGCGATGGAGATTTGGGAGAAGATGGAATACTTCTCAGGCTACGGCTTCAACGCATCTCACGCTGTGTCTTATGCAACTCTGTCTTACCAGTGTGCATGGCTCCTTCGCTACTATCCTGTAGAGTGGGTTGCAGCCTTCCTTGACAAAGAACCAGAAGGTCGCAAGGAAGCAGCAATCAATCTCGCCAAGAGTCTTGGATTTACTATTGAACCTCTTAACGTAAATACGTCAGGCAAGGTTTGGGAAATATCAAAGGATGGAACATCATTGATTCAACCATTGACCTCAATCAAGGGTCTGGGTGATACTGCCATTGAACAGATCTTCAAGGGACGTCCATACAACAAGGTTGAAGATTTTCTCTTTAACGAAAGTATAACTTATAGTAAACTAAACAAGAAGGCTTTGGATGTTCTGGTCCGAAGTCAGGCGCTCAATTCTCTCATGGACGACCGCTTTAGTGGACTCAAACATTACTGGTCATCTGTGGCAGTTAATCGCCCGAGAAAAGAGAAAGATTTAGAAGAAAACATTCGACTCTATGGACCAGAAGGTGACTTCTCTATCGAGGAAAAAATCGAGTATCTCACCGACTTAACTGGTGTGTTTCCAATGCACCTTGTTGTCGACGATACAGTCCAAACCAGACTAAGAGATTACTCCGTCCCCGCAATCTCAGAGTACGATCCCGATCTAAACTTGGTCTGGTTCATCCCACGCAAGGTGGTGCCCCGAAAGACCAAGAACGGCAAGACCTACTGGATTATCGAGGTCATCGATGAGAACAGCGTCTTGACGAAGATCAAGTGCTGGGGCGTCAAACCGGGAAAGGACAATATACACCTGAACCGACCCTACATGGCGAAGCTGGATTACAGTGAGCAATGGGGATTTTCATCGAGAAGCATCTATCACAACTTTAGGATGTTGGGATGACAAAAAGATTTAATTCGTTAGTGGTTATTCACAAGAGCAAGTTGAAAATTGCAGAAAGAAGAACCTTGCGAACACCGGAGGAAACTGAGAAAGCCTGTGCGGAGTTGCAAGAGACATACAAGGACAGTGAATATGATGTTGTTGTTACTTACGGAGGACCATTTGACGTTTTAAATTGGATGCTATTGAGAGAATTAAAAGCAACAGAAATAAATTAGGAGATTATATGGATAAGAAATGGATTCCAGAAACTAAATATCGTTCCATAATGTTTGACAGAGAAGCTGTAGCAAACAGGGAGCGAATAAGAAATCAAGTGAGACAATCAAGAAACTTGACTGCAAGTCACTTGAACACATCAGAGCTTCATCAAGAAGCATGTTCAACTCGCGAAGAGGAGTTGAGAAAAATAGAACACTTTATGACAGAAAATCAAGGAGACACTGAAAAGGTTCAGTACATCCACAAGGAGAGAAAATCATGATGCTAGAATATGTTAGAGTTAGAAAGGGTGTACACCCTCCAGAGAGGGCAAACCCATCCGATGCAGGTTTGGATTTGTTCTTCAACCCCGAAGACGGCAGCGAAATTACTATTGAGCCTGGCACGAGTGCTGTCCTTCCAACGGGTTGCCGCTTCGGTGTCCCACACGGATACATGCTGGAGATTAAGAACCGAAGTTCGGTCGCAGCAAAGAGAAGTCTTATTGTTGGCGCATGCGTTGTTGACTCTGGATACGATGGTGAGGTCTTCGTGAACCTCCACAACATTGGCAAAGAAGCGCAGACCCTGCAAGCTCATGACAAAATTGCACAGACTGTAATGGTTCCAGTGGTTCACTTTCGAGCCCTCGAAACCCACAGCGGAGATCTTTATGATTGGTATCCAATCACAATTAGTGACCGAGGCGCCGGTGCCTTGGGCTCAACCGACGGAGGAAAGAATGAGAAAGCATGATTCGAAGGTACTGTTCAGCAGTAAAAGTATGGAGTGGTCAACACCGAGAGACTTCTTCAGACAACTAGACAAAGAGTTTGGTTTCAATTTAGACCCGTGCGCCCAGAGCCACAACGCTCTTTGCTCAAAGTTTTACACCCCAGAGGACGATGGACTCGAACAGGACTGGGGTGGTCACACCTGTTTTGTTAATCCGCCGTATGGCAGAGGAATTAAAGAGTGGGTCCGAAAGGCATATGAAGAGGGACAGAAAGACGACACCACCGTTGTGATGCTTATTCCTGCCCGAACAGATACACAGTATTGGCACAATTACATCATGAACTCTGACGAGATTCGTCTCATAAAGGGTCGTCTAAAGTTCGGCGGAGGCAATCACTCAGCACCCTTCCCGTCAGCTGTTGTGGTGTTCCGAGGAAATCCCGACGAGCAACCACCAAAACTTGGAGTTATGTAGGAGTTGTTATGGTCCGCAAGTTGAAGAATAAGAAAAACAAAAAGGCAGAAAAAGACCTGCAAAAAAAGCTAGGTCTTTTCGATCAACTTCCAGAAGAGTGCCTTGCTTGTCACGATCCTTTTGATCGCCAAAACAGAGAGCAAGTAATGTCTTGGAACGTGGTAGTTAAGAAGAATCCAGATGCCGTTCGCTTGTATTGCCCCGATTGCTGGCAAAAAGCCATCGGCGTCGTTGAGGATTTTGAAAACATGCTTCGAGAGAGAGAAGAGAAGAATGCCCAAAGCTAGAAAGACCACTACGCTGGTTCGACTTGAAACACTTCCAGTCGATGACAGGTATAATTTTTCCTACATGTATAGGCTTCTTCATGAGATGCGGAAATGTATACATGACGCACATTTCAAAAACACCATGCATCGCTTCCGCATGTCCAAGGTAATCCCCAAGATGGAGGAACTCTTGAATGAGCTATGCACCCAATCGGAAAGGTATTGATATGAAGAAGGTATTAACTTTTGATGACGTTTCACTTGTCCCTAAATATTCTGACATCTCATCGAGATCTCAGGTTGACATATCCGTAGATCTTGACGTGATGCTCGGCTTAGACATCCCCATCATCGGGGCGCCAATGGACACTGTTGTCGGCACAGATATGGCAATTGCTCTAGGCACCGTCGGAACCTTTGGTGTTTTACATCGATACAATACTGTCGAAGAGCAGGTGGATATGGTGACAGCGGTAACTTCTGGCACGAATGCCGAAAGCCCAGTCGCTGCTGCCATCGGCGCCACAGGAGATTTCCTTGAGAGAGCAGAAGAGCTGGTCGGCTCAGGCGCAGAGATTTTATGTATTGATGTCGCCCACGGTCATCACGCCCACGTCAAAAGAGCCATCGGAATCTTGCGAGGCAAGTTTGGATCGGACATCCACATCATGGCAGGCAACGTCGCTACCGGCGCAGCTTTCGAAGATCTCTCTAATTGGGGTGCCGACAGTATTCGAGTCGGTGTCGGCGGCGGAGCAGCATGTAGCACCAGAGTTAGGACAGGACATGGAATGCCGGTACTTGAATCGATCCGCCAATGCTCAGAATCAGAATCCTCTGCCCTCCTCGTCGCCGACGGCGGCATGAGGAATAGTGGGGACATAACCAAAGCCTTAGCTGCTGGTGCAGACTTGGTAATGGTCGGCTCCCTCTTGGCAGGCACTGATGAATCACCGGGCATCATCATAACAGATGAAAAGACAAATCACAAGTATAAAGTTTACAGAGGGATGGCTTCTAGGGATGCACAAGCCTCATGGCGCAGCAAAGTCTCAGTTGTCGAGGGCGTCTCAACAACCGTACCATATAAGGGTACTGTGCTGGACACGCTTGATGACCTGACTGCGGGAATCCGCAGTGGTCTTTCTTACAGTGGTTGCTCAAACCTAAACGAACTGAGACTAACGGCAACTTTCGTTCAGCAGACACCTGCGGGACTCAAAGAAGGAAGTCCTCACATACTGGGCAAGTAACATGACCGACGAGAAAGAAAAAAAGATACACGAATATGGATGGTTGAACCGAAGGGTCTATCCGACTCTCTACTACGACTCCACCGACACAGTGTATGTGAATTTAATCATGAAGCTGGAGTACGAGAAGCTCACAAAGACAGAGTTCTTCAGGGCAATAGTCGACGGCTTCATCAACGACGACAAGCACATAACTGCTTTTATCGAAGAATACAAAGAGACAAAGCAGGTTGACAACAAAAGGAGCAGAGGAATGATTAAGAAGGAAAGGGAGAAGTCTGACGAGATTAACAAGAAGTTTGCACTTTCCCCGGAAGATATTGAGAATATATTTGATTTGATAGATGGGGGTGAAGTTGATGTCTGATATGCTAAACATTTACATGGATGCCCCTCCAGCCGAGCGCAAATGCATAAAAGCATGCAAGGACTATGGAGTCTCATGCCCCAACACATCTTGCAGAAACTGGATAGAACACGAGGAAGATCTCAACTGCACTCAGATCACAGTTGATAAGCACGAAGAAGGGCTCACCCTTAGAGAGATCGGCGAGCGCCTTGGAATCAGCTTTGTCCGTGTGTGTCAAATAGAAAAGACCGCACTTGAGAAGTTGAAAAAGAGAATTGAAAAACCCGTTTCAGTTAAATAAAAGGGGTTTTTAAGAAATGTGACACTAATTATAAACGTTATTCCACGTTTCGTGGAGTATTCTTGAAAAATCGATTTAAAAAACAATCAAGAGGAGATAGTACTATGACTAAGAAACTTTTAAACGAATCAACAATTCGTCGTTTCATGACAATGGCTGATCTTTCTCCACTTTCCGAGTCCTTCTTGGACGAGAAGGTGAACGAGGAAGAAGAAATTACTGAAAACGAAGAAGTGGTTGAAGAAGCTGTTGAAGCTCAAGACGATGGCGATGAAGCCATCGAAGAAGCCGCAGAAGCAACCAATGAAGACGCAGAAGCAACCAACGAAGCTGCAGAAGCAACCAACGAAGATGCAGAAGCAACTAACGAAGTTGTTGCCCTCGCTGAAGAAGACGAAGAACTCGTGGATGACGAAGAAGCTGCCATCGATGGCGACATCGAAATGACTGACGCTGAAATCGACACAGACATGGACGGCGAAATGGACACTGAACTCGACGCAGAAGCTGAAGAGGGTGGCGACTTAGCTGCTCGCGCTCAAAGCATCTTAGCTGACTTAGCTGACTTGCTCACAAGCGCAGGTATCGAAACAACTGTTACTGATACCGAAGACGCTGCTGACGATATGGAAGCTGCTGCTGGCGATATGGAAGCCGGCGCCGAAGACATGATGGACGCTGCTGTCGACATGGCACCAGAAGAAGAAGAAGAAGAACTTGAAGAAACTAATGCATCACCAGTTGACGCTTTAGTTGCTGAAATCACTTCCAAAGTAATCAGCCGCCTGAACAAGTAATCCTTGTTCGAAAACACTTTACAAAAGCACTGCAATGTTGTATAATAGACTTGCAGTGTTTTTTTGTATGGAGTAAAATATGACATTGATATATATAAGTTTAGCCTTTATCGCAGGGATCTTTTTTCACAAAGTTTACAGTGCCCTTGCAATCATCTTTGGACTCAAGAGCAATCTCTTGATGGTAGTGGAGAACGAACTACTCGAATTCACACTCAATGTCTATAGCCGACTGATTATGTCTCTGGAAACAGGGTATATCACTATGCAGTCAACGGGCGTAAGTGAAGAAACAATCAAGAGAGTAAAAAACGAAGACGCCCACGACCTAGCGACGTGGAAGAAGGAAGTGATTCAGAAATTCGTCGAATCATACCCCGCAGTCTACAAAGAACAATTACAATTTGACAACTGGGAAGGCGCAATGCAGCAACTATCTGCATACAAAAACTTCCCAGAGGAGGCGGCAAGAGATGAAAGCTCTACTTGAGATAGTCCAGCTGATCATATCCCTGTTCGGAGGGAACAAAAAAGAAAGAATAACACAACCCGGCGTTGAGTACAAAGAACTCGGCATCGACAAAGAGGGCGAAGAGATGGGGATCACAGCTCCCCTCTCCGACGAAGACCTCGAACACGCAAGAGAACAGTTCGAGATAGACAATGCTCCAAGAACAAGCGTAGTCTGCAACGGTCACGACATCAGCATTGACTGGGAAGACACTATCTTGTGGACACAACCCGGCGCACTGATGTGTAAAGCTGACCAGTACAAGACGGTCAAGGGAAACAGGGCATCGTCTATAGATAAGATTGTTGTCCACTGGGATGGCTGCCTGAACTCAACCCAATGCGCCAAGGTGCTCAAAGAGAGAGGACTCTCAGCTCACTTCTGCATCGACAACGACGGCACCATCCACCAGCTGATGGACACGAACCATGTTGCATGGCATGCTCGCGGCGTCAACTCCAAGAGTATCGGCATCGAAATTAGCAACGCCGTTTACATGAAGTATATGAAGAAGTACAACCCCCGCAGACCTGTGATTATGGATTCCCAACTCCACGGAAAGAACTTCAAATCACACTTGGGATTCTACGATGTTCAGCTCGAAGCGTTGAAAGAGCTGTTAAAATCACTTACAAAATTCTATAATGTGCCTTTAGAATTCCCAAATCACAATGGCGAACTAATTAGGGGTGTAATCAAGACATCTTCTTTCGAAGGGGTGATTTGTCACTACCACGTTACGAAGAACAAGACCGATCCTGCTTGCCTAGATTTGGCAAAAGTGATTGAGGAAATAAAGGAAGACTCAGAATGAAATACAACGATTGGCTAACAGAAGAAGTTATTAAATTGCTTTCCGAAGCAACCCTCACCCCCGATCAGGCTGGCACCAGCACACGTCACGGACCTAACGGAACAGGCGTTTCTATTTACGGCAACGAGATTGATCCGCTGCAAACGGATGACGAAAAGGAAAGTGAAAACAAACACTATCGACTTGAAGAAGAGACTCCCCAGAAGAAGGAGGTGAAACTTACTTGGGAAACCCTCCCGATGCCAAACATTAACGAAATTGCCTGGTCTGATGTTAAAAGCACAGAGAGGAAAGAGATCGCTACATTCCTTAAGCGCATCGGCGGCGACACAGGAAACTTGCCAAGCAAGCTCGAAGCAATCAATACAGTTGTCAAAGAGGGATTCAAAAAGGGCACAGCAATGGGCACAGTCCTTTCTTATTTGGTTTTTCTTAAAACACTTACCTATATTATTCAATCATTTAACAGCGCCTCTGCAGGTTTCACGTTTGAATCTTTTCTAGGTGTCCTCCTGGGCGGAGAGCAAATCCCTACAGGACAAGACACTATTGCAGATTACATGACGGGAGAGGGAGAATATATTTCTTTGAAGCTTCTGACTCAGAAGGGCTCCATCGGCGGCTCTGGCAAGAAGTCAGCTGGCAGCACAATTGACGGCTCATACACTCAATTGATTGATGATCTGTCAGGCACGAGCGGCATTAACAGCGACCGAATGAAATACGTTATTGCTCTTAAGGATTTCGAAGGAGAGGGTACTGGACTTGGTGGGACCATCTCCATTTACGAATTTGAAATTAACAGAGAAACATTGCAAGAACTTATGTCTCAGAACAAAGAGTCCAGAGAGAGCTTTTCTCTCATGACAAAGAAATCTAGGAAGGCATATTATGAAGGAGCCAGAGATGCGACCAAGGAAGATCTTGATGATTTTATGCCAACGTTTCTAAGTGCAGCGCACGAGGAAGAGGATACGCCAGAGAAGCAGGCTCTCTTTGCGGCATGGCAAAAAGCACTAACCAATGCTGTTAAAAAGTCCAATCCTGAATTGCTGGAGATTACAGCAGATGATGTCGCAGAAGAGGCGTGGGAGATGCTGACCGGCGGAGAACTTGAGAGGGACTTCGACCTCTCCAGCGACTTGTTAGGCAGTCTTGTTCAGAAAGCCGTCAAAACTGTTTGGAACGTTCAAAATAAAAATCGCCAGACCAAGGCGAAAGTGGATACTGCATTAAAATCCAAACTTGAATTCATGAGCTTCGAGGATTCTGCAAAGGAGCTCAATAACATTAAGAGCAACGAGCAATACTACAACACAATCAAGAAGTATTCTCGCGGCTATGTTACTACAGGTCAATTTAAGATCACGCAAGAGCCGATCATGAAAAAGGCTGCAGGATCAAGGTGGATTGGCGAATTGAAAGTCGGGAGAGAAGAAGTAGAAAAAGCACTTCAGGAGTCTGTAACCGATGTCAACGAGCGAATGTTCGCAGCGTTCAACAAGATGAACATGCTTGCCACAAGCCTTCAGAGCTTTTTCCTAAAAGGACTCCGCGATACCGATGGGGACAGGGCAATTGCAGCCTCAACGGGTGTGAGCAAAGATGTTGGCGACATCAAGAAGAAAAAGAAATAAAACACTTTACAAATTCCAAATAGTGGTTATAATATAATAGTACCTAATAAAACCCCGAAAGGCAATTTCAATGAAGAAATATAATAACGGTAATGATCTTGGTGAAAAGATTCTTGCAGGTGTGAACAAGCTTGCAGACAACGTGGCTTCCACTATGGGACCAGGAGGAAGAAACGTAATCCTCCACCAGAAGGGTGGCAACCCCATCATCACAAAAGACGGTGTAACTGTCGCCAAGTTTGTTGAGTTCGAAGATCCCTTTGAAAACGCTGCAGCCCAAATTATTAAACAAGCATCTGAGAAGACCAACTCTGTTGCTGGTGACGGCACGACCACAGCCACTGTACTTGCTCGTGCAATCCTAACAAATGCACAGAAGTATCTCAAGGCTGGCTCCAACCCTGTTGAATTAAAGCGGGGAATCGACGCAGCCGTTGATGTAGTAGTTGACGCAGTTACTGAACAAGCACAACCAATCTCCAGTGAGGAAGACATTGCAAATATTGCAACCATATCTGCCAATGGCGACATAACCATTGGTCAACTTGTTGCTAAGGCAGTCGACCTCGTGGGCAAAGACGGAGCAATTACCATACAGGAAGCCCGTTCCCACGAAACTAGCCTTGATGTCGTGGAAGGATTCAGATTTGACGGCGGCATCTGCGCCTCTGCTTTTGTGACAGATGATCGAAGAGGCATCGCAAAGCATGAGGATGCACTCATTCTCGTTACAGACCATGCCGTAGAAACCGTCGAGGAAATTTTTCCCATCTTAGAGGTTGCAGCTCGCGAGAAGCGTCCACTCATCATCGTCGCAGACAATGTAGAGGGGCAAGCCCTCGCAGCAATGATCATGAATGCAGTGCGTGGAACCATGAAGGTTGCCGCCATTAAAGCTCCTCGCTATGGAGAAGAAAGACGCAGCATACTTAGTGACTTAGCTCTTTCCGTGGGTGCAACATTTATCTCCCGACAATCGGGGATGCATCTTCAAGAGGCGAATCTGGAACACCTTGGTCGTGCCAAGACAGTTGAGTCCACGAAGCACAACACGACGGTAGTCGGAGGCAACGGCAGTCAGGCAGAGGTTGACAGTCGCATCGACACGCTAAAGGCTGAGATGTCACAGACCGACGATTTGAGGGAGTGCGAAAAGATTCAAGAAAGAATCACAAGACTCTCCAGCGGAATCGCAATCATCAATGTTGGAGGCGCAACTGAGGTCGAGATGATCGAAAAGCGTCACCGTATCGAGGATGCACTATCCGCAGTGGATTCTGCACAGGTTCAGGGCATCGTCGCCGGCGGCGGTACCGCTCTCGTTAACGCATCAAAATCGCTCAAGTCAATTCGACTCCCAAACGAAGATCAGATGCTCGGCGTGGATATTGTGAAGAGAGCAATTGAAGAGCCTCTCCGTCAGATGGTAAAGAACGCAGGAGATTCTCCGGACGTTGTTCTTCACAAGGTCAAGTCATTCACAACACCTCAAAAGGGCTACAACGTCGCAACCTCCAAGTACGAAAATCTTATTTCCAGTGGAGTGCTAGATCCAGCTAAGGTGACAAAGACCGCTCTGCGTAATGCAGCCTCTGCTTCCTCGGTTTTGTTGACTGCAGATTTTGCAATTATTGAAAGTTAGTCCTGTTTGATACTACTTATCAATATCCAGCAGGGAGCATGAATATGACAGAAAATCAATTTCAAATCTTAGCGACGGAAGTTAAAGCATCACTTGACCTTCTTGCCGTAAAGATGGACGACATAAAAGAAAAACAAGAAGAAGTAGCAGCCATTGTGAACCGTGTGGAGAAATCTCTATACGAACCAGACCAGGGATTGTACGCTCGCGTCAGAGACTTGGAGCAGTGGAAGAAGAATCAATCAAAGATGATGGCTATGGTCGGCACCGCCACTATAAGTATGGTCATCTATTTCGCAAAAACATTTGTTGAATTTGTTATACAATAGGAGTTAATAGTGAGTAAGAAAGAATTACCAAAGAGAGTGGCAATTAAGTACACAGTTGATTTTCACGAAGTCCCAGAAAGAGTTCAGCTTATGATGCAAGAACTCGGCGGAAATTTCAATTCCTTTGCCAACATAAGCAGCAACATCTCTAAGAACATGAAAGAAAGCTTGGTGGATTCCATAACAAACATAGCGCAACTAATGGCAATGCTAGACAAGGCAAAGATAAGACTTGAAGATTGTTCTGAAATACTGATTGGCTATGCAGAGATACTATCTGATTATATTGAAGCCAACAGGGAAGAAGAAGCTCCCGTTAAGAAGCCAGCAGCTAAAAAGAAAGCTACCAAAAAGAAAAAGAAAGAAGAAGGCTAATGCCATTAGAGTGTAAGCTAAGGAAAATTCCAAAGAGCTCATTTTCAGTTAAAGATCTAGACTCTCCAATGAAATTTGGGAGATATATGAAATCTATATTTCCTCAAGTGAAGGGCTATGGCGAAAGCCACTGGGTGGTTGGCTGCTATGTTGACCTCGACTATGACAAGATTCTCAAGAAGATATCAGAGGAAGAAATGATATCGGCAATCATGGAACATTTAAACAAGGTCCCTCCGAGGAGGAAGTTTGAAAGAAGACCGACATCATCTCTGTACGGCAAGTTGGAACTGTTGTCTTATAAATTAAAAAAAGCTGAAGACAAGCCATTTATCGAGCTTCTCCTAATTACTGATGATTCGAAGAACGAGAACTTCTGGGGAGAGGGAATCAGTTATGTGGGACGCCAAAAAAGCCGACGAAGAACTCGAAAAACTCAAGACATTCTTGCGTGATAATGGATTGTCACTTCTTCTATCACCAGAGCCGGACAACTACATAGACCACCACTCTGACACAATAGTCGTATCCACATCCCAATCTTCTGAACACCTTGTTTATACTATACTCCACGAACTAGGACACTACTTTTCAGAGCTTCACTTCGAAGCCCGGACCAAGGTCACGACTGTCATCGAAGAAGTCCTTGCGTGGGATCGAGGCTACGATATAGCCCAAGCCCTTCGAGTGGAGATCGATGACACTGAGTGGAATATCCTCATGGAAGCCAGTATTCGACAATATATGGAAGAATAATAAACTTACTTCTTTATGTCTTATTATTCACTACTTACAAGCAGGTATGGAAAATAAGCTGTATATCAAAGTTAAATGCTCGATCTGCCGTGGGCAGAAGCCCTTTTCGTGCCTGTACTGTGACGCCCTGGGAGAAAGTTATATCGAAGCCTCAGACAAAACGATAATGAGAATTGTCAAGGCTATTGTCCCGTCGAAGGATGTTCACCAGTTTTTGAAGGGGGACGCTGAAGATGATATTTGACGGAAAAGATACTGGAATGTTGATGGATGCAGCCTATGAGGTGTACTCAGAGATTCTTGGAGCTGCTATTCGCGACGGCTCGCTTGATGACCCCCTTAAAATGGTTGGATTATTTTTGGGTCTTAACATTGCAGAAAACATAATGTACCAAAAGCTCCTAGACAGTGGATGCACCATCGAATCAATTGAGGAGTCAAAACAGAAAGTAACCCGGATCAGCCAGAAGATTATAGCCCAAGTTAAGGGAAAATTGGTCATTCCTGACTCGGAAGACAACTTTTAAATAATTTCCTTGAAGAATCTTTGAAAGTGTGATATAGTTATATGTATGGGTAGATTAATTATTTTACTACTGGTGCCGTTTTTCCTCTCATGTGACGGCTGTGAGGAAACACTGACAAAGGTGTGCCCACCACCATCGGATTGTATTATCGACGAAGATAAGATCGTCCAGACACTCACAAGTGTTGTGAAGCTTCACACTGAAACAGGAGAATGCTCCCACGGACGCACCGAATGCGATGAAGACATGGAACTTATTTGCGTTGGCTATGTTAAACCAACACTTGAGGAGTGTAATGAAAAAGATGATGACTGCGACGGACTGATTGATAATGGCATCTCTTGGGACAAAGACAGCGACGGCTTCAACTCAATGAACTCGTGCCTTAACCCATCAGACTGCGACGATGACAACGACAAAGTAAATCCGGACCATCAAGAAATTTGCGATGGCATTGATAACAATTGTGACACCAAGATTGACGACATCAGCCCAGTGGAATGTTGGACTGGCGGAACCGATGCGATCCTCGACGGAAGCGCACCATGCAAGATGGGTACAATGACGT
>Ga0208299_1002175_pt1 | contig 13592 bp, 11 predicted proteins | sample 15_taG_FD_184089 | JGI IMG/M metagenome (GOLD analysis project Ga0208299, IMG submission 184089) | Marine viral communities from the Subarctic Pacific Ocean - 15_ETSP_OMZ_AT15312 metaG (SPAdes) (version 2) | ecosystem: Environmental > Aquatic > Marine > Oceanic | place: Pacific Ocean | collected...
GATGACGAGCATTTGGAATTGCTCACACCCTGCGTAAAGGTTTGCCGTCGCATCAAAAATGGCCTGGGGAGTGTCCGTCGCTTCATCGATTACTATTAAAACTCTGCTTGTGTGAATACCCTGAATGTGACCCACCGCTGCGGCTGTGTTACCGTCCTTGACCGCAAGCCCGAAGATAGCGTTCTTTTCGTCGCCTTTGACTGCTTGCCATACTGTCTTGGAATCAACCATGTTTCCAGGTGGATTCCATTCCATGGATGTATACAGTTTCTGGACTTCACTCCACATACGTTTACGGAGCATGCCTTTGGTAGTGGATGTCAGCACTGCCGCACTAACGTCAGGTTGGCAGATCCACCACACCGTGCTGTAAAGGGCACCCGCGAAGGTCTTGCCTGAAGCAGCACAACCAGTCCATGAAACGAACTGGTTGTCGCACAAGGATTGGATCTGTCGTTCCAGCCATATGTTCCATTCTATTTTCGGCCATAGGATGGAGACGATGTTCCTGAAGTTATCGAACCGTGTGCATTTGGCTTTCTGCAAACCTTTGTATGCCACGAACGATAGCATCTCATACTGCAACTGCGTTAGCCCTTGGATCTTGTCGAATCCATAGGTACGTAGTTCGTAGTCCTTGGACTCGTCAAGTCGCTTGATCAAGTCTCCCATGGCAGTGCTGTTAGCTATCTGCCGTTTACGAGCGTCAAGCTTCTCCTTGGTAGCTTTTTTGGAGATAGCTTTTGCCATTTGTTATTGTTGGACTGGTTCTGGTTCTGGCTGTGGTTCTGGCTGTGATTCGTCGGGCATTAAAACCGGAGGATCTCCTTGTACTCGTCGTAATGCTTGCAAATCGTCTTCCGCGTCAGGAGTAAAAGCAGCTATCAGATCTGATAAATCTCTAGCACCTAACTCTTTGTCTTCATAAGAAGCAAGAAAAGGAATGCGAAACATTTCTGACCCTACCAAACCTAGCATAACCAAAGGGTTGGAGGCATCAAAGGTTCGGTTCAAAAGGAGTTTCCTAGATAACGGATTAGCTAACACAGTAGATACCAACATGTAACTAACATGATCTCCGAGATGTGATAATCTTTCTTTAGGAGTTGCCCCAAGCGTAGACGTTGCTAGATTAGACATGTTTTGCCCTGCTACCAAAGACCCTACGTTTCGACCAGCTCGTCTAGCTGTTTCGTCGGTAAACAAACCAACTCCCACAAAACTTTCGAGTATCTCTAAAACCTCCTCCCCTAAGTAAGAGCCGTAAACAGATCGTTTCCTCTCTAACTCGTCTCTTAGAGTTTCCCCAACAAAACTTTTTTTAAAGTCGTATTGTCTCCCCCTGCCAAGCTCTTTTACCGCCTTCATCATTTTGGTTTTTTCAAAATAATGACGTAGCACTTTCTGCCTAAAAAGTTGGGAAGCTTCACCGTTACCTAAACGGGAAGCCATAGCTTTGGCTTCCGCTTTCGTAGCCGATTCTACTAAAGCACCTACAAACGTGTCGTTAGACAACAAAGCATCGCTGACAGGCACATCTTTAAGTTTTTTACCTAATTCAGATTTAGCCATCTTCATCATTCGATTGGAGATAGCTATTGAATTCCGCAGGGCCGACTTAGTTCGTTCCGTCAACCCTCCGTCTCTAATAATGTCCTGTATTATTTCAGGATCAATTGTAAGTAATTTTCTACGAGAATCTCCTGACAGACCTGTAGCGGTTTTCCCAGGTATAGCCTTAGATAATCGGTCGAAATAACCTAATGTAGATTTGTAACTTGACCCGAATATGTCTTCTAAAACAGCCGGAGGTAACTGTTTTATGGCCCCCACAAAATCGTCGGGGTTGATTAAACCTTCGGATATTTCAGACGGGTTAGCGACAGAGTCTATTATGGCCCTTTTAACTTTAGACCAAGTTGAAGGATCGGCTGAGAACAAGGACTTCAGGTTCAAATAGTTTTTGTTATCTTTTGCTAAAACCGAAAGTACGTCTATATCAGGGATTCTGTCTGCTGGAGCATTTTCTAGAATCTCGTTAACTGCACTTATTTTGAATTTGTCTCGGTCTGCTGCATACTTAGAGTTAGCATCTTTCCATTTTTGTTTAAGAGTAGGGTCAGGGAAAGAGTCTACCGCGTCGTCAATGGATTTTTGTATAGACCCTCTTAAAGATTGAAGCTCACGAATTTGGTTCTTAGGAATACCGCCCGACTGCCACCCACCTAAAACGTCGATGTCGTCGTCTATTTGGCGGCGCAAATCTATAGCGGTCGTCAAAGACATTCCGTCTTTGTTACGGTTAATAACTCTAGCCCACTTACCCAAACTGGAAGCCATAAGTTCCTTGTTAAAAATAGGAACTTTTACATCGGTAGGAGTAAGGGTGGTAGGGTCAACCGCTTTTTTTAAACGAAAGCTAGTTGCTGTTTTAGCTAAATTATTAACTAACGCTCTAGGGTCATCTAACTTTACCAAGAAATCAAAATCAATTTGATCGCCATAAAGTTTTTTATAGTCTTCAATCGCTAGTAAGGCGTCACCGTAGTTTTTAGTCGCAGACTCTCTAAAAAAATCTAGCTTTTGCTGGATGGAATTTCTAATAAACTTACCCGCTTTTGCGGTATTGGCAAAACGCAGCTTGGGGGCTACCTCGTCAAATTTAGACATGAAGTCGCTGACGGCAGAATCAATTAACTCATCGGCATTGTCAAAATTAGCGGCTTCTATCCGGCTAATATCTTTGTTAAACTGATTAATAATACCAAAGCTAGGGTCTATCGCGTCTACATCAACCCCTTTACCAACTTGAGATTCTACGAAGTCAGATACTGACTGCACAATAGCTCTTTCTTTTTCGCTATTTAATTTCCGTAACTTCTCACCGGCTAAAAACAATTTTTCTTGGAATTGTTCCAACTTTAATATAGGAGTTAAATTAGACTCTTCTCCTAAAGTAGGTACAATATTATTACCGAACTCTGCATTTAGACGATCTAAGGAATCTTTGTAATTCTTAAAAGCAGGGTCGGTTAATCGATTGCCTATTCCAGATATAAGTTGAACCCCCTTAGTTAGTCCATAATTAAACAAAAAGTCGGTGGCTAGTTCAAACCCACCTCTAGACATTACATCTTGAGTGGTAGGTTGAGGTAACCCTTGCATGGCCCGAAAGGCTGATTCCGAGGCTTGCCTAGACCCTGCGGTAGCTGCCGACATACCAGCCATACCACGTAAACCAGAAATCGCTTTTAAACCCGCAGGACCATATTTCAATGCCGCGCCTAATGGGATTAAAGCAGCCGCTAAAGTAGGTATAACCTCCGAACTAAAATCCGCTAAATCCCCCGGTTCAATTCGAGAAGGATCAATAGCTACATCTTCGACCTTACCCGTCTTATCGTTATATCTAGGGATAATTAAACCTCGCGTAGTGTCATATCTAGCTCTATGCAAGGAAGGATCTATATTAGGGTCTTTAGCTAGGATCGTGTTGAGATAATTAACCCTGTCCTCCACTTGAGAGTAAGCTTGGGCGGCAGCTCTCTGTCCGAAAGACAATACAGAAGCATCTTCTACTAAAGAAATCCCAGGACGCGCCCCCACTCTACTAAAGGAAGATCGTACCTCTTCTTCACTCTCAAGCTGTCCCATCATGGACCCTCTCCTAAAAGCTTTTTCGGACTCTATATCTGAAGGAGATAAGTTCAATAAAGCACTAGACAAATCCCCCTCTTCTTCAAACAAAGGAGGGTCTTCAAGTGAAAGTGAAGCCTCGGACGCAAGCGGATCTTCAGGTGGAAGTGAAGCCTCGGAAGAAGGCGACTCTAGGGCATCTATAGATAGACCAAGTAGCTGTTCTGATAAATTTGTGTCGGCCATTAATTATCCTTTAGGTAAAAGTTTTTCGGCTAAATCAGGATTTTGGCTCACCAAAATATCCATGTATCTTTTTAAATCAACTGGAGGAACCTCCCCCGATTCCTTTAATCGAATTAAGTCGCCTACTGCCCTCCTAAAATCCTGTTCGGTATTATCGTAACCCCTAATCAATAAAGGAACCTCTCCTATAGCGTGAGCTTTTATGTATCTACTAGTAGTCAGCAACTCCTTTATGCCGGTTAACACCGACTTTAACTGAGCCGCAGACGTTACCCCTGCTAATCCCTCCGTTATTTTGTCTAGTCCTATCTGCTCGAAATTACTAATCGGACCTACATCAGCTCTTAAAGATTTTCTAACATTCTGCACTAATCCGGCTCTTAATCTCCGAACACTTTCTACATCTTCAAATATAGGAGCTTGAATTTTAGCTCCAGTAAAATAAGAAGCCGCTTCTCCTAATAAACTACCCCACCTCCCAAAAAAGGATTTCAGACCTCCAGGAATACCTACATTCCCACTGGTAATAAGTCCCTCCAGTCTGTTGACCATAGCGAGGGATTGGGGGATTTCATTAACAATACTAAGCTTTAGGTCTTTATCCTCTAGAACAGACGCAGGTCCAACTTGGATAGTAGTTTTACCGTTCTCATCCTTCGTTATGGTATACGAAGGGGCTTCCTCTCCTTTCCCAAGATTGTCCGCATATCTTTGTAGTTGTTGGGCAGAAGCTAGGTTGTCGGCTCCACCCTCTGCCTTTAGTTTTTTGATATCCTGCTGAATTTTACCTATACTAGATGAAACTTCTATGGACGATCGATCCAACATAGCCCACGCTTCTCGTTTTTGGTCAGGAGTTCCAGTCAATACCTGAGCTTTTAAAGAAGCTCGTTGGTCTACAGGAATATAGAGTAGCATATCGTCTAGCTTACCATACCTTCCTGAAACTGTTTGAGCCGCAGCCTTAACCGCATCAGGACTCATTTGAGCTACGGATTCCGAGGTATAGCTCCCAGAGTCAACTAAAAGTTCTTTGTTATCAGATAATTCGAGAAAGTTTTGTTTATCGAACTCTTCTCCAGTAAGCTTTTTTTGAGCATAGTATTTATCAGTAAGTGTGGCACCCATACCTTCAGGGGCTATCGTAGCGTCGAAGTCATTCCACTTACCCGACTGAGCCAATTGACGATCCTTAGCTACCGCTTGCGTATATATAATCGAATTTTTTGCCTCAAGCTCTGCCTCTTTAGCATCCAATCCGTTTTTGTAAAAATTTTGAGCGTCTATGGCCGCCTGTCTATCCTCGGCGGCCTTACGTTGCAAAGTGTAGTTCGCAGCCTGAAGCTCCAACTGATCTGCCTGAAGCTTCTGACCAGGAGTAGTTGGTAACGTCCTAGCCAACTGCAAACCAGCCAAGAACGTAGCCCCCATGCCAGGAGCTTTAGGAGGATCAATTGGTCCCCCTCCAAAGAAATCTTCGGCCGCGCCCGCAGCTTGCTGTCCTCGCTCAACCATAGTACGCCTACGCGCTCCAGCGGTAGCCCCGCCTATCATTCCCGTGAGGAAACTTTCAAATGGATTTTCTGCCATAACTTTATGATAATAACTTTAATGCTGACCCAGCCGCTGATCCGAAATCAGCATCCTTTCCTAATCCCAAGAACGATTTTCCAAAGCTTGTTTTAGCTCCTAGTAACCCGCCACCGATAACCCCTGCAACTTTACCAACAGTAGGAGCAATACCTGCGATAAGAGGATCAGGCTGTGCCGCCACTTGTGCTGCTGCCAGATTTCGCTGGTATTGTTGGTTTCGTTCTCCTTGGGCCAAAGCTATTTTTTGGTCTGGCATCAGGAACATAGAGCTGACGCTCATTCGTGGGGCCATGGACGAATACTGCTGCAACGCCTGTGCCGATTGTCCCATGGCAGTGTCGATTCGTTGCAAGCTGGTTAGTCCCAAATCTCGCAACTCCAGGTTACGTCCGAACTGACTGCCCCCAAATCCACCACCCACCGACCGCGCAGCCGCACGATCCGTAATCGCACGTTGAACGTCCGCAGGTAACTCACCACGCAAACCAGCTTGCAGATTAGAAACTTGTTGCTGGATTACTTGCTGGGTTCCTGGTGCTATTCGCTCCAGCACAGCCAACGCAGTATCCGCATCGGCTTCTCCAATGTCTTTGGTGATGCGTTGTGCTTCAGGTAACTGTTCCTGGATTGAGTCAAAGGCTTTTTGGATCTCAGCGTCTGGATCAATTTCCTTGAACTTAGGTACCTTGACCTTGCTTCCGAATATTTTGTTTAGGAATCCCATAGTGTTAAATGATTGTGGGCATGCCTCCCGCACCCCAGCTCTCTGATTGTATGTTCATTGGTTCTAGGTTGGATCGTCCTTGGTAGTGCGTTAGCTCTACCTCAAGCAATCGTATGGCTTCCCCCAAATACTGTGCTGCCTCTGCCCTGTTCTGTTGCTCTTCAAGTTGGACTGCCTTGGCTGCGTTTTTAAGCGCAGGTTCGTTGCCCAGCACAAACCAGTCGGTGTCTCGTTTGACCGGTATGTGATCTAACTTGACGACTGCTCTGACAACTCGTTTTTCGGTAAGTGGGTCTCCAGATCCGCATGAGTATTGTGGTGCGTTTCCGAGGCCTGGGATAATACTTCGTCGATAGTCTGGGAATTGTTCATCCCATTGGTAATAGCCGATAGGCACGACGACTGATTCTGCCGTAACTTTTGACAAATGAACTGGGCCATTTGTAACTGGTTTCTGGACTCCAGTAATTGCAGTAAAAATTTTGCTCGATGCTGCCGTGGTAGTTCCAATTGAGATATACTCTCCGTCAATCCATTGGCTCCCTTCAAGAGTCCTAATCCAATTCCCATTTTGATCGTATCCCTGTACCAATAATTTAGCAGACGAATCCTCGTCCACTTCGCTGTGTACTCGTAGCGTTGAAGAAAAGTCTGTCATGTCCAGAAACACAGCAGATCTTCCTCTGTCCATTAACTGCAACTCACTGGAGTTGCTTGTAGACCGAATTCCAAATCCAGTCTGTAAATATTCAAACCAGTTGTTCCGAAGTGTGATCGGTTGGTCGTTGACTGCCAGTGCCTCAATCGAAGCCACTTGCCTTGGCCAAGTCAAACAACCCTCGGAGCTGACACATATCTGGTAAGTCTGATATGTCCCCCAGAACAAACCCTGCATCATCAGTCGTTGGTGTGCTTCGTTAACGATCTGCACCAGTCGTGTGTCCTGTGGGTCGAACCCAAGGAAGTCTGGTATGCGAGATTGTTTTACTTGACCTAAAGTTAGTTTCATCCTGCGTAATATTGTCTAGCGGTTCGTTTCAGGAAAAACACTCCGTAGTAAGGAGGCATGTTCGTGTGCGCCTGATCGGTAGTGCCTACCGTGGACGTTGTTTGGACTCCTGCAACATTCCAATTGTTAGAAGTAGAAGCAGTATGACCACCACTTTCGTGTTCAGTGGTATCGCCTAACCCAGACGGGTCTGATGGACCTCCACTGCTTTGTTCAGATCTGTAGTAAGCTTTACCCAAATGCTCATGGTCCGGTAGTTGGTCTGAAGTCAACGTAACAGTTTCAGAACCTCCGGTGGTGCCGGAATCTACCGCAGTTCCAGAGGGCAACGTACCTGCTCCCAACGGAAACTTACCTGACAGGTCAGTGTCGATCTCCCAGAACGGTCCAGTCGCACTTCCTACAGCTCCTGCGCTGCCTCCGTCTAGAGTGTCTATGTTCGCAGATGAGCCTTTGTAGATCTGCAATCGACTGTCACTCGGTGGTATGGCATGGGGCCACACCCAAGCTCCGTTGTAGTATACATACTGACGTACTGGTGCACCGCCGGATAGTTTGATCCATAGCTTGTCCTGATCGTCAGCTCCTGGTGCGGTTTCGGAAATGATATACTTCAGGGAACCGTCCAACACAGTGCCAGTCATTTGTGAGACCCCGTCAACCCACATGGCTTGCAGAGAGTCGAAGCAACTGGAACTCAGCGTTCCCATCGATAGTGATATGTTTGTACTCATGTGCTTATCTGAGGATATTCCGTCAACGGACATCCTGTATCTGTTGTTTGAATGCCGGTAGGTCGATCAGGGTAAATGTCCTCACTGATTACCTCTGCGAAGAACCGCATGGAATCCAACTCGGCGTATCCTACCCCTTTAAGTCTGAACTGAAAAGTGTTACCTAAGTTTCCTGGCGTAGCCGTATCTGTTTTGGTCGATGTGTTCGGCGGGTTACCGAAGCTACGTCTGGGTCTGTAACTAGGTCTGAGATCCTTGGGATCTACGCACCCACTGAAGTCACTGTCGCAAAAATCAGTTTTGGCGTTCTCACTCCAAGTTGCCCATTGGTTCCACACGATGGATTCATCCGGTCTGGTATACAAAGTAAAGTCAACCTGCCCACGAACCTGTCGCAGCCATGTCTCAAACCGATCCAGTCGTTTCATTTCAAATGGTGAATCAAATCTAGTTCCTCGGGTTTCTACATACCATTCGATGGGCTGTTCCGAGGTGCCGTTGTAGTCCGTCGTGGAGTCAGGGTCCAGTTCCCACAGCTCAATGTCTGAACCGTCCAGTGCAAACACAAACCCCCGCTCAACTCCCTGAAACGATCCGTTTACCAAATGCAGGAAATCCAACCCAGTCCATATGCCGTCGTAGGCAAGGGGTGCTTTGACTCGGATGCCGCTAATCGGATTGAAGTCCAGACTCGCTATGGCCTTGTGAATTACTCCTCGACTGGATCTACGTCCCACGCATGTGTGCAACAGTCTGTTGTCAAACTGAGCTGAACTGGAATACCCAAGTAGTTTGGGATCTTCGTTGTCCAGTGCCCGATTGATTTCGTTGCTGATAGGTGACACACCTGGTGACTGGAAATCTCGTCGTGCAAAAACCATCGACCGTATGCCGTCTTCTGATCTGAAGTACAGGTCACCGTTGACGTTGATAGGAGTATAGGGGCCGACCGATCCACTAGGTGCAACTAACCTCTGGACCGGATACGACAGGTTCTTCCACTGAGTTCTATCAGTAGGGACGTTTGTCGCAAAGGCACTGTTCTTCGTAAACACTATTAGCTCACCATCACCCAGAGCAGTGTCCAACGACCCCATAATCTGCATGGCAGTTATACTCCCTGCGTTTGACGGAGTAGCGAATGCACCACCTTCGTTCAAGTAGGTGTTCTCCGTAAACTTCAGGACTGCGTCTCGACGGTTCAAGTCAGGGTTGCCACTCGATGATCCTACTAGATCTCCGGCTGCATACTCTGACCCTCTGCCTACCCATAGTCTGCCGTTTCCGTATGTGGATATGGCTCCGGTAGGGACTTCGTCGCTCAGGGCACTTGAACGTCTGGACTCTGCCCTGTTGTAAATGATTGGTGCCGCCTGACCGTCTTGGATAACCATCCAGTCTTCGGCTTGTTGAAAAGTAACCAGCTCCTGGTAGGCACTGTTGCGACCCGTGTCAGGAGTTACGTCTGCCACTCGGTAGTTGCGAAGCGGGTTGATCGAAAAGATCCTGCCGCCAATCGAACACATGATCTCCGATTGATCTCCTACAGACCTGAAATATCCCGCTCCCTGAAACCTGGCAGTCGCTTGTTGAAAGTTGTTGCGATCCGTGTCTGACGCAAAGGTAAGCGTCCGCTTGCGGAGTCCAGGTCTAGGACTAACTGAACCACCACGCACCACACAGTTAGCTGCCCAAGCAAGTTGGTTGGGCTGAAGCAACTTTGGTTGTAAGTTGCTGTCAACCCCTCCTTCAAAGGATACATACGCATCCCCCTGTAACTTGGATTTAGATTGGGCCATTAGGATTTATTACTATGAGCTACTTGATACCACACGTAAGCAACTCCGTTGTATATAGCCTTTAAAGTAATTGACTCGTTATAAAGATTTCCTGAGGTACTCGGTACAGAAGTAGGCTCCGTGGAGGCACTGTTACCTGGCCCAAACGCAGCGTTACCCGCCGAATCTGTACTGTTAATATCAATCGATTCGTTGGTAGGATTTATAAGAGTTAAGGTCTTCGACGAAGTTGTAGTAGCATAACTAGCCGCTGAAGGAAGCGTTATATCTTCCCCGTCATTAAATGACCCAGTAAATAGTAAAGTAACTCCCGTGTTATTAGAACCAGGTACCGTAGTGATGACAGTAGGACCACCTCCTGTCAAATCAAGAAGGGCCGTCAAATCTCCCGAAGCAGATGCCGAACTGGGTGTCGTCCACGCAGCAGTTGTTCCGTTGGAAGTCAGAATGTCACCTACAGTGCTGGAGACAGGCAACCGCGTACCTGTGCCACTAGCTCCACCAACCAACAAGTCACCTTGTGCGGTCAACGGACTGAGCGCATCAAACGCAGGTGCCTTGGTGATCTGTCCGGTGCCTCCGTTAGCCAGGGCAACCGCTCCGCTAACCGCAGTCGTAGTGCCACTCAGATCCACTCCTCTATACTGCAAACCAATAGTCTCAGTAGAGTCCGCATGCAGAATGTGTGTGTCGGTGCCTACACCAAAGGCTGCGTTGTTGGACCCGTTGTGCGAAGACAACTGACCTTTTAAGGAGCATATGTTAACCGTCGGGTTCGGGTAAGTGCCAGTCAAGTCACCACCGGCTGCTCCGGTCAACGTACCTGCCGGTCCTTGCACACCTCCTGCTGACACAGTGGATGTAGCCGGTATGGTCGTTCCCGCAACAGTGTTCCCTGAATAGATACCGCTGGTAGAATCTTCCAAGTTACGAAGAGTCACACTGGTAGCGTCAGGAACTGCCACCACACTCATGTAACCCGCCGTCTGAACGTACAGCACCTGTCCGATACTGACCCATCCAGAATTACCAACGGTTGCCGTCACATCACCAAGCTCTACCGGCATCACGAAACTTGTCGTGATCGTAGTGAACGCGTTGGTGCCGTCGGTGCCGTTAGTACCGTTGGTGCCATCCGCACCTTTCGGCCCAGGTGTGATGACTATGTTGGTCTGTTCCGCGCAACTCATTTGCGTTTACCTCGCTTGCGTTTCTTGGCTTTAGCTGCTGCTGCTTTACCTGCTTTGGTATACGGATATTTTTTAGAACCTACTTTTGGCATATAGTCACCATTTCGTTTTGTTAGCCCAGTATGCTGCGCTCATCTTGCCACGGGCTATGTTGCTGGCATGACGAGCTTTGAAACTTCTGCGTCGAGCTTTGCCCTTCGCGGTTTGTGGATTCGAACCCGCTCCACTGACTCCCTGTTGACCAAACCTGATCAACTTGACTTGGTCGCCTGACTTAGCCAGAACCGCATGGGACTTGGTCCGGTGCCCTGGCGTTCGTTTGGGTTTGTTATACCCGCTGAATTTTTCTCCTGCTCTTGTTATTGCCATTTGTCGTGAAAATATTTGTGATCAGAATCCGTGTCTACTTTGGCTATCCCGTGGTTCACAGAAAAGTCTATGACCTTTGTCATGGGACGACCATACCCTGCCATTTGTAAATGGTCTACTCTGGATGATTTACTCAAGGCACCATACCGTTTAGTTTTCTGCATCCATTTCCAGAAATCATTGTCCGTGTAGTAGTGATGGTATGACTCGTCAAACCGGTAGTCGGTTTTCCCCTTGAAAATAGATACATGACACGCAGGGAAATCAAACGGAACCAAACCCATGCCCTGAGTGAATACATCTTCGTAGTGGTAGTTCAGGTTTTCGATGTTGTGCCCCGCATCCTTGGACGCGTAACTCCATGGATGTACCGAGACTATGTCCTGCTCCACAGGTATCTCAGACCAGTCGTTTATAGCAGATGTAAACCACCTCGGTGCAAACCATACATCCACATTCGATATGGCCACGTAGTCCCACTTTCCTTCAGCCGCTATATCTAACCCCTTGTTCCAGAACTTCGGCAAATTCCAAGGTTCTTGGTAGTGCCTGTATTCGTAGCCCAACCGATCCAGCAACTGCTTGAGCTGCTGGGTCCAGTAATCCCATTCGTGTTTCTCACCCTGTGGTGCGTTGTCCAGAACTATCAAGTGAGCGTCAGGCTCAGATGCATAGTGCGACATAATCGCGTCCGCAGCTATCCGGTAGGTATGCATGCATACCGAAATCGTAGGAATTATGGTTACGTTCTTGGTCACGGAATTTCTATGGATACTTCAGTAGCTCGTTCCCATACGCCCGCTGTAGTGTAGTCGTTGGGTCGTACGTAGTCCACACCGTCATCCGCGTTGGTGCCGGTGTTGTTCCATTTCCAGTTGGTGAAGTCTGTCGGGGTTGACCCAAACACAACCGCGTATCTGTTAATAGATGAAGTCAGGACTGCCCGCAAATCAGACAAGGAAGCTACGGCATATATGCCCACCGCTGCGGAACCTTTTACCTGGGCAAGGATATACGCATCCAGCGTGGTGGTGGATATAGAAGTGCCATCGGCACAACTACAGCAATCATTGGGGTTGGGCAATGCACTAGCCATACTCGACAGAGGCTAGTGCATTGGAAAGTACTTGACAACTAAAATCAATGCTCCCAGACGCGACCGTTCCAGTATTCGTGGGGGTCTCCCTGGTGTAGCTCGTCAAGCATGGACACTGCAACCCCGCACACATGATAGTAGTCTGTGGCAAAGTCGGAGTTGTTATGCCAAGGTCCGTTTACTGACTCAAGTGCGTAGTTGATCTTGCCGTCGTCAGACAGATCCCTGAATATGACCACCGCAGTGGTGGGCCAATCTGGACAACTGAAGGTTGCAGATGCGTAGTTGTTTCCTAGAAATAGTAAATCTTCGTGTTTGATTTTCATGGTAGTAAGAGTGGGGAGGACCGTCACCCCTCCCCGACATATCTCAGAGCATGACGGTAGTTATGTTTTGTTTTCCAAGCCCGCACTCGCGGGTTGAAATTATTTAATCGTGACTAGTGCCACGAAGAACCCTATGGCGAACCCAAGGCACAGCCCCAGGATTAGTATGGTGTACGGGTTAGTCATCGTTTGCCGTATTGGTCTTCCTTGCGACAGGCTTTGCAGTATGGTTGCAATCCGTCTTTACTGGCGGTTCGTTTGTGAAAGCTTTTGACCTGTCTGGACTTGTTGCACAGTCCGCATGTTTTTTTAGGCATCTTTGGTTTCTGGCCTGACGTATCCATCGTATGGTCGAATCCCAATGTAGTATCCAGTTTTACGGTAGGGTGAGTCCATGTCGCAGTGACAACATCTATGCTCAACGTCGTCGCTCGCAAGATCTGGACTCCATCCGTGTTGGTGGTATTTAGCGCAGTGGCTACACCATACTCGGATAGAACCTCCAGACGGTGAAGCGTAACCTACCAGCAATGGCCGTGCATGTTTGTTGTGTCTTTTCATTATTGGTGCACCGTGTCCGTCAACTTTCATATTTCGCCTTCCACTTGTTTGATCGCATCCTCAAGTTCTCCCCTCGGTCCTGGTCCATCGTATGCCCTCGGTAAGTAACACAGTATACGTCTGCACACTGCCAGAAGTGCCTTGATGGATTCTTCTTGGGTCATATATAGACTTCTCCTTTTTGATACCAACCTCGTTGTTCCGTTGCCCGTGTTCGTTTGATCGGGTTGTCCAACGGGAACGCTGGGTTGTTCTGAAGGGAGTCTGGGTTGTCGTTTGGTCGTCTCGACAGAATGCCCAATGCAAACT
>Ga0208299_1002176_pt1 | contig 13591 bp, 18 predicted proteins | sample 15_taG_FD_184089 | JGI IMG/M metagenome (GOLD analysis project Ga0208299, IMG submission 184089) | Marine viral communities from the Subarctic Pacific Ocean - 15_ETSP_OMZ_AT15312 metaG (SPAdes) (version 2) | ecosystem: Environmental > Aquatic > Marine > Oceanic | place: Pacific Ocean | collected...
AGGCTATAGAAATAAAAGAAGAAGAAAAAGAAAAATATCCAAACCCAAAAATACCTGGGGAATATTATAAATTTAGAATGGATATGTCTACAATGAAAGAGTTTGAAGAACGTGATTACATGGATGCCCTTTCGTATATTGGCGTATTACCAGAATAAATTAAAATAAATGAAAGTTTCATACGCAATCACAGCATGTAATGAATATGCTGAATTAGAACAATTATTATATTTTCTGGTTGATGAAATCCGAGAAGAAGATGAAATTGTTGTGGTTGTAGATGAAAATAATGTTCATAAAAATGTTACTGAGTTATTATATCATATTAATAAAAGTGAAGATAATACAAATTTTACTTGGTTTGAACATCCTTTAAATAAAGATTTTTCTAAACAAAAGAATTTCTTAAATTCAAAGTGTAGTGGAGATTTTATATTCCAAATAGATGCTGATGAAATGCCACATTCAAATCTTATAGATCATCTTCCTAAGATATTAGATGGAAACCCTCACATTGAGGCATATTGGGTACCAAGAATAAACGTAGTAGAAGGAATAACAAAAGAACATATTCAAAAATGGGGGTGGATGGTTAATGAAAATGGTTGGGTTAATTTTCCTGATTGGCAAATGAGAATTTATAAAAATAATAGAGATATAAAATGGGAAAAACCAGTTCATGAAAAATTAGAGGGTTTTAAGAAATATACACAACTACCCCCTCAAGAGGAATGGTGTTTATATCATCATAAAGAAATAGAAAGACAAGAAAAACAAAACGATTTTTATAATACAATATGATATTTGAAGAAGAAAAAATAGAGTTTATAAAAGAGAGAATAAAGGAATTAGAAAATTACCAAAAAAGAGGAACTACACATATATCATGGTTTAATGGTAAATCTTTTTCAGTTGACCTTGCACTTGCAATTTTTAGAGAAAACTTAATTTAGATTTAAAGGGCAGGGAATTAATTAAATTGTACAATATGAAACAAGAAGATAAAGATTATTGTGTTGATAATTATAAAAGAATTTTAGGGGTTCTCCCTGAAGCTTCCCACAAATCCTTTGATACGGATTTATCCGAGGATAGTTTAGAAAATAAATTAAAAGAATTTATCAAAAAATACCCTAATGATGGAGAATTAGGGGGTAAGATTAGGGAATTTATATATAATTTATGAAAAAAATAGTCATAACCGGAGGTTTAGGTTATATAGGAACCGAATTATGCAAATTGTATTCAGGTGAATCTTGGTATAAAAATATTGTGGTTGTAGATAATAGGTTTGTTTCTGAAAGAGTTAAACAATTAAGAGATTGGGGTATCGACTTTAAACAAGGTGATATTTTAGATAAAAATTTTATGTGTGAAGTACTTAAAGATGCAGATGTAGTATATCATTTTGCAGGTATAACTGATGTAGCATACACAAAATCAGAAGAAAATGGTCAAAGTGAACTTATAACTAAAGTTGGAATTGATGGATCTAAAATCGTTATGGATTGCGTGCCTAATACTTGTAAAATATTATTCCCTTCAACCCATGTAGTATATGAAGGATTTAATAAAACTGTTTGTAATGTTGAAGAAAATGAGCCTACTTGTGCTCAATTAACATATTCAACAGGTAAAGTTCAAACTGAATTAGATCTACAAAACTCAGGAAAAAATTATGTTATTCTAAGATTAGCATCTGTGTATGGTTACTCAACAGATACTATGAGAATGGGGATAATGCCTAATTTATTTTCTAAGATAGCTTCTCAAAATGGAACTATTAAATTATTTTCTGGGGGTGTTCAATTAAAAAGTCTTGTACCTCTTATTGATGTTGCACGATGTTTTAAATTTATGTCCAAAAGAGACGATATTAATAGAGAAATTTTTCATCTATCAAAAGAAAATATGACTGTCAAAGAAGTAGCTGAATTATGTAAAGAAATCAACCCAAAATTAAACTTAATCGAAACGGATGATGAAATACCTAATTTAGGTTATACTATATCTAATAAGAAATTACTTGAAACTGGATTTGAATTTAGATATAGCTTAAAACAATGTTTAACAGAAATGATAAATAATTGGTCAAAAAGAAATATAAGACCTGAATTAGAATATCTAGTTCAAGGGGATAAAGAATATATAGATGAAAGAGGAAAAATAAGTAATTATGAATTACCTGAACCTATAAATTTAATAGGCTATATTGAATCCAAAAGAGGAACGGTAAGAGCAAATCATTATCATCCAATACAAGAACAGAAGTGTTTATTAATAAAGGGTAAATACATTAGTGTAATAAAAGATTTATCTGATCCTAAATCTGTTGTGGAAACTAGGATAGTTAACAAAGGAGACTTAGCAGTAATTAAGCCAAATGTTGCTCATACTATGGTTTTTTTGGAAGATTCAATTTTCTTAAATTTAGTAAGCGGAGAACGAGAACATGAAAATTATGGGATAACACACACGATTCCATATGCTCTTGTAGGTGATAAAATGCGAGATGAATTACTTGAAAATTATAAATTAGAATGTAGGGGGTGTAAGGGTAAAAAATTATTAGATGTTATATCCTTAGGTAATTCACCTCTTGCTAATAATTTATTAAATAATGAAGATCAAGAAGAGGAACTATACCCCTTAGAATTAAAATATTGTCCTAAATGTCATAATTGTCAATTATCCTATGTTGTCCCACCAGAAAAAATGTTTGATAATTATTTATATGTTTCATCAACAACAGATACTTTAAGAAATCATTTTAATGGAGCAGCTGAAAAATATATTAGTAAATTTAATTTAAATGAAAAATCTTTTGTAATTGATGTTGGAAGTAATGATGGTGTTGGATTAAAACTTTTTAATGAAAAAGGCATTAAAGTTCTGGGAGTTGAACCTGCAAAAAATATATGTGATATTGCTAATAAAAAGGGCATAAATACTATAAATAGTTATTTTAATAATAGCATTAAAACAGATCAAAAAGCAGATGTAATTACGGCATCTAATGTGTTTGCTCATGCAGATGATTTAGAATCAATCACCCATAACTCTTTTAAATTATTAAAAGATGAAGGACATTTTATAATTGAGGTTCAATACTTATTAAACACTATTAAAGATTTAACCTTTGATAACATATACCATGAGCATGTTAATTATTGGAGCGTAACTTCATTAAATAAATTTTTCAATAGATTAGGTTATAAAATAAATGAAGTAGAACATATTAATACCCATGGGGGATCTATTAGAGTATATGTTAAGAATAAAGATTATATACCTGATGTTAGTGTAATGAAGTTTTTGGAAAGAGAAGAGGAATTTGGCTTGACAGATTATAAAACTTATAAAGATTTTGCTAAACGAGTAGAAAAAGCTAAAACTAATGTTAATAACAATATTAAAAAATTAAAGGATAAGGGACAATCAATTATAGGGTATGGATCCCCAGCAAAAGCAACTACCTCATTAAATTTTTATGGAATATCTAAAGAAATTGACTATATCCTTGAGGATAATAAACTAAAACATAATAAATATCTCCCAGGTATGAGAATTCCTATATATGGTAGGAATAAATTAAATGGAAATATGCCTGATAAAGTATTAATTTTAGCATGGAATTATGCTGAAGAAATAAAAAAGAATAATAAGGATTTAAATACTGAATTTATAAGTATTAAGGATTTAGAAATATACAAAATCAGATAAAATGAAAAACTTAAATGGTGTAAAAATTTTATTTGTAGCTGTATTTACCCCGCACTCAACTAATGTAGCTCAATCGAGAGGATTTAGACAAGCTGGTTGTGGTGTATATGAGTATGATTATAGAGATCGTGGTAATGCAGTAGGTTATAGGAATATGGAAGATGACTTGATTATGACAGTAGAGAACTTAAAGCCTGATATTGTTGTATTTAGTAAATGTAACGGGATACATTACAGAGTTGTAGATGAGTGTAATAAATATTCTAAAACAGTATTGTGGTATATGGATGCAATGAATAACTTTGATCAGGAATTAATAGAAAAAGTGAAGCGTGTTGACTGGTTTATTAATGGTATTGAAGGAGTAGTACCTTATGGTAAAAAATATAACCCTAACACAACATTCATCCCCCAATGCCCTGATGAAGAAATGAATTTCCCAATACCATCCCCAGAGTATAGTTATAATATTACCTTTATAGGTAATATAACTCACAACAATACCCACGCTGATAGATTATTATATTATAATGAGGTAGGATTTACACACTTTGATAATGTGCATGGATTGGAGCACAACAAGGTAGTTAATTCAAGCAAGATAAATTTGAATTTCTCACATACATCAACTAATGGAGCATCTGTGAGAGTCTTCAAGATATTAGCTGCTAAAAGTTTTTTATTAACAACACCGTGGAAGGGAATGGAAGATATGTTTACTATCGGTGAGCATTTGGATATATTTACAACACCAAAAGAATTAAAGGATAAAATTAATTATTATATTAATCATGAATCAGAGCGATTACAAATCTGTGAAAATGGACATAGTATAGTTCAGAAATATATGCCTATAAAATGGGCCCATAAAATTATAAACTTAATAAATTTGAATGATTAGATTAAACAGATTTGAAGATAACAGGGGGAATTTATATCCTTTAGATTTTTCTAAATTACCCTTTACACCTAAAAGAATATTTTATGTATGTAATGTCCCTATGGGAGAAGAAAGAGGACAACATGCCCATTACAAAACCCAACAATTATTAGTTTGTATCCAAGGGTTAATTGAAGTAATTACATTTGATGGGAGGGGGAGTAAATCCCATTTTCTAAAACCCGGTGATAGTTATTTTTTAGACACGTTAATTTGGGATTCACAGATTTTTCATACCGGTAAAGATATTCTTTTATCTTTATGTTCTACTGAATATGATATAAAAGATTATATTTTAAATAAAAATGAATTTATAAATTTAACAAATAATGATAGATAAAAATTTACTAAAAGACGCTTCTGAATTTTTAAATATCCCTATAACCCTCTTAGAAGAATCCTATAATAAAGTACTTAATAACTACCCAGGATATTCAAAATGGCAACATATTACATCCAAAGAATGGGTAGAATTAAAAATAAATCAAAAGGATCAATTAAATGTATTTGATTTTTATAAAAATACTCTTAATTACATCCCAGAATGCATCGAATACCATTCAGGACCAAAAAGAAAAGAATTAATAAATCAATATATAAAAATATTAAAAAAATATAAATGTAAAGAAGTTGTTGATTATGGTTGTGGGATTGGTCAAGATAGTATAATCCAATCCCAACATGATATTACAGCTATAGCCTGTGATATTCCGGGAATGACATATGATTTTGCAAAATGGAGATTTAATAAATATAAGTTTAATATAGAGGCACTTAATATAAAAATAGATTCTTTTCCCTTAAAGAAAAAATATGATGCTATAACTTGTTTTGAAGTTTTACAGCATGTCCCTGATCCTGTTAGCTTAATTAATAACTTTTATTCCCACATAAAAAAGGGGGGATTATTTATAACCACAATGAGGTTTAATAATAATTATATATTAGCTTTAAATGAAAACAAAAAATACCAAGGAAAAATGAATAAAATAATAGAAAAAATTGGGTTTACAACAATAGATCAAATATATCAATGGGGTGGAGGAAATAGAACAAAATATTTAGAAATATACCAAAAATGAAGTTATTAGTTACTACACAAGCGGATAAAAATATTAAAAACATTACTCAAATAACCCATCCTTTATTTAAGAAATTTGCAAAAAAATGGGGTGCTGATTTTTATGTTATAAATAATCCTTCTGATTGTTTTAAAACCATAGGAAAATACCATGAATCTGTGGACCATTATAGAATTCTTAATATATATGAACTATATGAAAAATATGATAGAATTTTATATCTTGATTCCGACATGATTATTAATAAAAATTGTCCTAATATATTTAAAGAGGTTCCTTATGAATCAATAGGAGTAGCTTATGAGGATTGTGGGGGCAGAAAAGAAAATAGAAGAGAAAGAATCCAAGAAATTCAATCTAAATTTGGGAATGTTCAATGGGAAACAGGGTTTCCTAATGTTGGAACATTTATTACTTCAAAAATCCATAAAAATATTTTTACTCCTATTGAGGGGGAATGGTGGCTTGATTTAGGTTATGATTGTACTTTATTAGGTTACCAATTTAATAAATTTAAGTTTCCCATTCAAGAATTATCTTTTAAATGGAACCATATGTCAATGTTTTCTGAATCTTGGAATCATTTTGCTAATAGATTTAATTCATATATTATTCATTATGCGGGGGCAGGAGTATTTGAAAGAGGCATTAATAATAGAGAAGAACAAATAAAAAAAGATTTTAAAATTATATATAATTAAAGTTAATGGAACCCTGGATGTCAGATTTACAAATTAAAGGGATAATGAAATATTTAAACCCTAATGATATAATGTTAGAATATGGGTCTGGAGGAAGTACTTTATTTTTTTCAAAACATGTAAAAGAATATTATTCACTAGAACATGAACCTGAGTGGTACAAAAAAACATTTGAAAAAATTAAAAAATTAAATGTTTAGTTTATTTAACATACCAGATTATATAATTGATACTTCAAAATTTAGCCATCATCTTCATGGGGATATAGTTGATGAATTTGAATCTAACTTTAAAAATTATGTAGGAGCTAAATATGCTTGTTCTATAAACAGCGCAACAAATGCTATATTTTTAGCATTATTACACAAAAATACTATAGTTAATTTACCCAGTATGATCCCCCCAGTAGTATGTAATGCTGTATTAACCTCAGGCAATAAAATTAATTTTGTTGATAATACAGAATGGGTAGGGGATTCATATATTTTACAGGATTTTGGAGAATATAAAATAATAGATTCCGCTCAGAAAGTTAAAAAAAACCAATTTGAAGAAGAAGCTAACGATGAGGATTTAATAATATTTAGTTTTTATCCTACAAAACCCATAGGTGGTAGTGATGGTGGAATTATTGTTTCTAATGATGAAAAAAAAATTAAATGGTTTAAGGAAGCAACCATGAATGGGATGAGTTATTCTGATAAAAGTTGGAATAGAAAACCTAAATTTCCAGGATTTAAAATGTATATGAATTCTATACAAGCTTATATAGCTAATGAAAATTTAAAAAAATATGATAAAAAATTAGGGAAATTAAAAGAAATTAATTATCTTTATAATAAGGAATTAGGGTATAATAATAAAAGTTACCATTTATATAGAATAGAAGTTGATAATAATAAAGAATTTATAGAAAATATGAAAAAACATTCAATAATATGTGGGATACATTATGATCCCCTTCATATAAATCCAATTTATAATAATATTTCTAAAATTTTACTTAATTCTGAAAAAATGGGGAAAAAAACAATAAGTTTACCTTTTCATGAAAATTTATCTAGGGAGGATGTTGAATTTATTATTAATAAAATTCAAAATTATTAAGATGAAAGTAGGTTTGATAATAAATGGAAGGGAATGTGGGGATTGGAAATCTTTTTATGTTAAAAATGGAAGAGCTTATTTATTTAGTAATGATAAAAAATATAATGGTCCTAATTTACAAGAGAGCATTGATAATTTAATATTTAGAAATATTTGGAATAGAGCTTTTATGTTTGATGGGTGTTTTATTAACTCTAATGAAGGGTTAATAGATATAGATCTGGATGCAATCTTTTTAGTGTGTGAAAATGAATCCAACCCTAAATCTTTTGTAAACAGAATTAGAGAAAAGTATAAAAATGCTATAGTAATGGGCGCAACTAAAGAAACTATTCCCCACTTAAGCAGTTCTTCTGTTACCAGTATAAAAGATTTCCTCAACCAATGTGACAAGGTTGTAACTCATTATAATGAGGAAATGTGTAATAATCTTTCAAATAGGTTAAATATGAAAGTTTATTCTCTTCCTTTCCCCTATAAAATAGATCAAATTAGAGATAAATTTAAAATAGGAAATAAAGAAAAATTATTATTAGCTGGCACAGCCAGTTGGGATAAAGATAGGGGATATGATGAGTGTTTAAAATTTACAAAATATTTGGGTAATAAATATGGGTATGAAGTAGTTGAAAATAAAGATGATAAAACCTGGAAAGAATGGTTACAATTGATAAATAAAGTTAGTGTTGTAGTAAATATGGATAAACAACATAGGTTTGGGCAAGTTACTATTGAGTCTTTAATACTAGGGACAAACCATATTGGAGGGATATCAGATACCTCTTTATCTTTTACCCCTGAATTATCAACTAATGATCCTACTAAATTAGAAAATCATTTTATAAAAATAATAAATGGGGGGGTTGATGGGGATAGATTTTATTCAAAACTAATAGAACGTCATGGTTTTGATAATGTAAATAATAAACTAATAGATATAATAAATGATTAAAATATTAACCGGTGGGGGATTTGGGGATGCGGCCATGTCTATTGGAAAATTATATTCCAAAGAAGCCCCCTATAATTTAGATTTAAGTGAAATTTATTTAACCCATGTTGAAGTTCCTAAAGACCTCCTCCCTTCAATTAGTAGTTTTTATAAAACCCAAAATATAAATCATATAACAAAACAAATCCCTTCTTGGGGTTGGAGATCAAACCATAGAAAAGAATTTGATTATTATTTAGGATCTCATTGGATGAAAGATAATGTTGGGGATGAAAGCACATGGGAAATTAATCCCTTTCCCCCTTTAAAGTATGATTATATAAATAACATTAAGACTCTTGTAGCTATAGGGGGGGGTAGACCTAATAGCCCAATACTTAGGGGGTTTACGGAAGAACAAATAATAGAGTTAGATACCTGTTATAAGGATATTATATTTGTGGGAAAATCAAATGACGAGTTTTATAAAAATTATAAATTTAAAAACATTAATATGATAAATAAGACTACTATTGAACAATTAGTTAATTATATATGTTCTTGTAAGAATTTTATTGGGTATTTAGGATTTTCACTATTGTTAGCGGGGTTAGCTAATAAAAAAATATTTGGGGTTAAGACCAATATAGGGTCTCATGGGAATGATGGGTGGGATTATAGAATTCACCCAAAATGGGATGTTACGGAAATAAAGAATATAAAAAATATAAAAATATGATAAGTACTATAAAATACAACACACAAGAATACCCTTTATTTCAATCTAAAGGGTATGCTGCTCAATTTGCCCTCCCTTATGCAAAATATGTATGTAAAGGGATTGGTTTTGATATCGGGTGTATGAAAAGAGAGTGGTCATTTCCTGGATCAATCCCTATTGATTTAGATTTTAAGGATGATTGGCATGCTACAAACCTTCCTCAAAAAAATGTAGATTATATATTTTCAAGCCATTGTTTAGAACATATTGATAATTGGGTAGATGTTATGGATTATTGGTATAAAATTTTAAAAACAACAGGGACTTTATTTTTATACCTCCCTGATTATAGTCAAGAATATTGGAGGCCTTGGAGTAATAGAAAACATAAAAATATGTTTTCATCTCAAATTATTAAAGATTATATGGAACATAAAAAATATAAAAAAATATTCACCACAGGAATAGATCTTAATAATTCTTTTATGATAATGGGAGAAAAATAAAAATATGAAAACATTATTTGCTGGTCCCTTTGTGGGTGAATTTGGTTGGGAACTTTTCTGTTGGAATGGGGTTTTAAGAAACCTCTCTAAGGATTATGACCATACAACTATTGTTTGTCGCAAAGGCCATTCAGCTTTATATAAAGATTTTGCCGATAAGATTATAGAATATACACCAGAAACCTATGTACCGGATTGCTATTGGAATTCAGGGATAACAGAAGACTATCCTTTTCCACCCCTTCCAACAACAAAATATATAGGCCCCAATGAATGTTTAACTGCTTATGGGAGGCATTACCCTAAATTTTTTAATCCTTATTATTTACAAGAATTTATTAAATTTGGGGTAGAGTCAAAAGATAAAAACAATCATTTTGATTTTTTAGTACATGCTCGAAGTACCAATAAACATAATACATCTGTTAGAAATTGGGATATACAAAAATGGTCAAAACTAGTAGATTGGTTAATTTCTAAAAATTATACCGTAGCTAGTATAGGAATGCCTTCAGCTTCTTTATTAATACCAAATACAGAAGATTTAAGAGGAATTTCATTAGATAAACTTTTTAAAATTATGAATAAATCTAAATATGTTATAGGTCCTTCATCAGGCCCCATACATTTAGGGGCTTTATGTAATATGAAAGTAATAGTTTGGAGTGGGTCTAAATATAATCATTTAAGGTATCTTATAGATTGGAATCCCCATTTAGTAGAGGTTTCTCAAGACCATACTGATTGGAACCCAACAGTAGAAAAAGTTCAAAATTTAATAAAACAAATTACTTCTCCTAAAAAAATCTTAGCGGTGTTAGTAAACTACGGAACAGAACAACTTAACTATTTAAAACAAGTTGTATCTGAATTAAAATCATTTAAAAAATATAATGTTTCTATTATAGTTAATTCTAATATTCCTTTAGATATAGAAGGTATAGATCAAGTTAACGTTATAGAATTAGAGGATTACCAATTACTTCCTTTAACTTGTCGTCAAGTAATTTGGGACCATAAAGATGATTTTGATATATTTTTATTTGGGGAAAATGATCATTTATTTAAAGAACACCATATTGACAAACATTTAGAATACTTAAAAATTATTCCCGAAGATAGAATTACAGGATTAATTCAATATGAAGAAAACGAAACAGGTAGATATTATCCTGCATACCATGCTCATTATGAATGGGATTTTAATTCTATAGAAGAGTATGAGGGGAAGAAATTTGCACATTTTTCAAACATCCACCAAGCAACTTTTATTATAACAAAAGAACAATTACATAAAATAGGATCCCAATATGATTTTACACAATTTTTTGGTCCCTCTAATTATAGTGTAAAATGTAAAGTTAACACTGATATCTATCAGTTTTGTAATATGAAAAAATTAATTTGTATTAGTGATTTTGAAGATAATTTAATACACCATTTACCTAACATTTATATTAATGGAGAACGAGAAAGAAGCAAATTTAATGCTTCTGAAGATAAAATGCAAAAATCCCTTAACCACTTACTAAAATAATATGATAGATTTAGAAGAACAAATAAATAAAATCCACCAAACCCCATCAGATATAAATGAACATATTCCTATTATGCTTAAATATGGACAAGAATGTGATCATATTACTGAAATGGGGGTTAGAGGAGTTTTATCAACTTGGGCTTGGTTAGCTTGTGCACCAAAAAATAAATTTATAGCATATGATTTACAGGATCCCTCTAAATGGGGGGGTGATATACAATCTGTAAAGGATACAGCAAAATCTTATGGTATAAATTTTGAATTTGTTGAATCTGATGTTTTAAATATTGATATAAAACCAACTGATTTATTGTTTATAGATACTTGGCACCACTACAATCAATTAAAGGTCGAGTTAGAAAGACATTCAGGTAAAGTAAAAAAATATATATGTTTTCATGACACAACATCATATGAACACCATAGTGAACCTACAACATCTGAAAATTCATTTAATGATAAGTTAGATTGGAATAAAGGTTTATGGGATGCAATTACTGAGTTTTTAGAAGAAAATAAAGATATTTGGAAATTAAAAGAAAGATTTACAAATAATAATGGTTTTACTATAATTGAAAGAATAAAGTGAAAATAATATATAGAATTTCAGACGCAGGTTATAATAAGGTAAAACCAGATTATATAGATAACGAAAAATGTTTAGCAAATGCTATTGATACTTTTGATTGTGAATGGACAATAATAGCAGATAATTGTTCTCAAGAAACCATAAAAACAATAGATAAATATATTGAAAGTGATCATTTATATTGTGTTTCTGTTGGAAATGGCGCAGGTACATTTAATTTAGCATTAGATGAAGCTCTAAAATGTGAGGATGATGAAATAGTTTATTTTATAGAAAACGACTATCTACACAAACCAAACAGTCAAAAAGTACTAGAAGAAGGGTTTAGTTTAGGAGCATCATTTGTGGCATTATATGACCACCCAGACAAATATTTAGATCCTTCTCAAGGAGGAAACCCATATTGTGAAGGTGGAGGTGAAGAAACTAGAGTTTATATAACAGATTCTTGCCATTGGAAAATAACAAACTCAACTACAATGACTTTAGCAGCAAAAGTATCGACTTTAAAAAGAGTAGAACCCATATTAAGGAAACACACATCTGGAACTCATCCAAATGATTTCCCCATGTTTTTAGAATTAAGAGAACAAGGAGAAATCTTAATTACACCTATACCGGGATATGCAACACATGGTGAAGTTGCTTGGTTATCACCTTTAACAGATTGGAGCAAAATATGATTTCGGTAATAATCCCAACATACAAATCCCCAGAGGCACTTAACTTGTGTTTACGTTCAGCCATTGAAGGCCAAGTAAACAAAAATCAAATTATAGTTGTAGTAGATGGTCACTTTGATATTAACAAAGAAGTACTTGAACGTTGGCAAGACAATATTCAGCTTTTAGTTTTAGAACAAAATTTAGGGTTATGTAAAGGAACTAATTTAGGGGTATACAATGCTCAATACGATAAAGTTTTAGTTGTAAATGATGATAATGTATTCCCTGAAAATTGGGACATTAATTTAGAAGAAGTCTACCAACCCAACACAGTAATAACTCCAAATCAAATAGAACCAACCCCAAGCATGTTTAAACAATTTATTCTTAAAGACTGTGGAAGAGACCCAAACAGTTTTGATTTAAAATCTTTTTGGGAATATGAAAAAACAACCAAACAAAACAAAATAGATGATACAGGTTCCACTTTACCCTTTTTTATGTCTAAACAAGATTATTTGAAAGTAGGTGGATGGGATGAAGCTTACCCCGGTCCTTGGGTAGTTGATTGGGAATTTTTTATGAAATGTGAAATGAATGGGATGGAAATGTTACGTACATACAACTGTAATTTTTATCACTTTGTTTCATTATCTACCAAATCCCTAGAACAATTAGAAGAAAGCAATCGAAAAGAACAAGAATGTCACGAATATTTTAAATATAAATGGGGGGTTTATGCAAAACATAATCCAACCAACAATTCAAAATTATTTTAAAAACTAATGAAGAAAAATTAACAAAAATTTGATTCCCCCAAATTCTATTCGTATATTGATATCAAAAAATAAAAGTTATGAATAAATACAAGTATTATTCCAAAATAGACAAAAACAAAGAAACTGTAGGAATCGTTGAAGCTAAAACAAGAGAAAATGCTATACTTAAAGCAGCTACCAAAAAAGACTTCACACTTTACACATTCCAACAATTGTTTGAAGTTGAAAAAATAAAACAATGAGAGATAAAATCAAAAAAAAATTAAAGGAAATAGGTGGGGGTAATCTCCAAATTAACGAGAATTCA
>Ga0208299_1002181_pt1 | contig 13567 bp, 13 predicted proteins | sample 15_taG_FD_184089 | JGI IMG/M metagenome (GOLD analysis project Ga0208299, IMG submission 184089) | Marine viral communities from the Subarctic Pacific Ocean - 15_ETSP_OMZ_AT15312 metaG (SPAdes) (version 2) | ecosystem: Environmental > Aquatic > Marine > Oceanic | place: Pacific Ocean | collected...
TGCGATATCGGCCTGGAAAGCATGGTTCAGTATTAATTATCGCGGTATCCCTATACAAGTGGAGGATCGTATGATACAATCATATACTTACCTAGAGTACCTAGCATTACCATTTCTCCTCCTGATCGAAGTAGGAAGTTAAGCGGTAGGATAGCGCACATCCTTAGTCTATCAAAGACTGTGCAAGAGTAACCAATCGCGGTATTCATTAAAGATGATAAGAGTTATTACCCAGGCTCTGATTACCTTATAGGGAAGTATACAAGCCTCAGATAACCTTGTGAGTATATCCTCCTCCCACACACACACGGACTCTGAACCATCCATTGCAGAGACTCGGCTGTAATGCCTCGTTCTCTACCTTTTATAGCCTCCAGGGCTCCGAATACATTGGATGCAGGTGATGAGGCCCCACCCCATTAGAAATTAAAACATATATATATATCCTCCCCATACAGCGGAGGCACATTAGCCATTAATAAGAAAACACTAATATGGGACTACTAGACTTCAAGCCTGACCTAGAGTTTAAGACTCAAATAGGAACTCTGGCAGACAACATTGATCTTGATCGCCTATTCAGGGCTGAATCTTCTGGTAAACCTGGTAATACATCCAGTAAGGGAGCCTATGGTCTTGCTCAATTCCTTCCTTCTACATGGAAAGGATTAGAGCAGGATGCTAAAATTACTGGTGTTACCTTCCCTAAAGAGTTAAAAGGAAAGAAGTTCAAAGATGTAATGGACAATGACACCTTTGCTAAGATGGCAGCAAGGACTCTAATGAAGTCTAATGAGGTATACCTTCAAAGATTAGGTGTTCCTGTGACAGAGAAGAGTCTATTAGGTGCATATAACATGGGTCCGACAGGATTCAAGAAATTCATAAAAGACGATCCAGAGAAAGGATTTGCTTTATTTAGGAACTGGAATAAGAACTAATGACCGAAGAAGAACTAGAAAGATTAATGCAGTCTTTCAATACTCAAATGCAGGGAATTGGTGGTGCGGGAGCCGCTGGCGCAAGAGGAGTTCCAATAACTAAAAAATATTGGTCTAATTCAAACTTTCCAGAACCCGGTAATATTATTGAAGGCCCGCCTCCATTCCTTAACATTATCAGTGATAATTATTATAGAGTTGATGAGCAAGGAAATCGGGTAGAAGGTCTTTTAGACTGGTATGAACACGGTTTGTCTGATGGAGACTGGCGTTTAAAAGAATACGAAAATATGACTCCATTCGGAAGATGGGCATATAATCAGGGACATAGATTTGCACAAGACTCGGTTGGGGAAGGGATAGATTGGACTATTCCTCTTCTAACGCTTCTTCAGGATAAGATTCCCGGTCTTGGGTCTTTAATTCCAAATTTATCTACAGCAGAAGATTATAAATATGACGTTCCAGTAGAGGATGCGTTTCAACCAAATGCGGTAGGCGATCCTATTTACGTATTACCTGAACAGCCAGTTTCCGAACCGTCACCTGGAAATCCGCATAAGGACAAACCCGTAGATTTCAACTTATCCGATTGGCTAAATGAGAATGTCCCGCCATTAGAGCCGGCACCTGAGCCTCCCGATCCTGAAATGTATAAACCTCCTCATTGGACAGAAGGGTTGGGAGAAAAGGATGAGCGCACCGGGAAATATAATACTAATGTTGGAGGCCCGCAGAGCTGGAGAAGGGATGGCGAGCAGCAGGTAGGTAATTTAGATTATTATAATTTAACTCAGGATTTAATAGGCGAGGGAAGTTTGTCTCCCTATATAACCCCAGACTGGGCAAAAAAGCGGTTGGGAAATCCTATATTCCCAGATCAGTGGACGTATAAACCCGGAGTCACAAACAGTATGGTTCAAGACCATTATAATGATTGGTTGAGGTCTAATGTGCCTACTATTCATTCTGACCAGGAAAAACAATGGCAGCAAGCAGTGGATGAATCACAAATACGCTATGACGAAATGGTAGCGGAGATGGTAGAAGCAGAAAGAGTTAGGCAGGAAGAGTTCGCCGCTAAACGACAGCGCTATACTGATATGTACAATGAAAACCCAGACTTCTATGAAAACTTATTCTCAGGTGGAGGCTCAAGTGAATGGAGTCCATTGTCTCCTTTCCCATCAGATGAAACTTATTCTACGGAAATGGACAGGCATCCGGGTCAAGAAGGCTGGAAAGGATTAGATGACTTCTGGAACGCTTTAGGCGCTGTTGGGCCAGCGTTGTCTAATCTAACATTCCCGGGAGATTATGCTCACAGGCTTGATCCTAGTGTTGGGCAACCTATCATACCTGTCAACTCTCCCATCTCTCAAGAAGAAATTATACTTAACCAATCCAAGCCCGGTGCATACATATATCCGCCTGGAATGTCAAATTGACAGAAAAACAAGACAAGTTTATAGAGACATACGTTCTAACAGGCAACGCAACTAAGGCTGCGGTGGTTGCTGGCTATTCTGAAAAGACTGCTAAAGTAAAAGGCTCTCAGCTAAAGTCTCAACTGCAAAGCGAGATACAGAAGGAAACCCAGAAGATTCTTGCTGATAAAATACCTTCAAGTATTAAATGGCTTACAGACCTTGCCGAGAGTGCTGAGTCTGAGTCGGTTAGACTTGGGGCGATTAAAGATATACTTGATCGCGCTGGCCTTAAACCTATAGATAAGATTGAAACCACTACCATGGATCAAATGAGCAACGAGGATATTAAAAAGGAGTTAGCCGCTCTTGGATACAAACACTAGAGCCTTAGAGCTAGTACGCACTCTAAGACAGCGTGAGAGGTTCAACAGGATAGATCAGTACGACCCTTACCCTTACCAGCAGAAGTTTCATAAAACCGGCTCAGAGGCCAACCAGAGGCTCCTGATGGCCGCTAACAGAATAGGCAAGTCCTACTCAGGCGCGGCAGAGATGAGTTACCACCTAACAGGCTTGTATCCTGAATGGTGGGAGGGTAGAAGGTACAGACAACCTATTACCGCATGGGCCGGTGGTGTATCGAATGAGACTACTAGAGATATCGTGCAGTATGAGTTATTGGGTTCCCCAGATGATCCTGAAGCATTTGGTTCCGGTGCCATACCTAAAAGTAAAATAATAAAAACGGAACGGAAACCGGGTGTACCGAACGCTAAAAGTGTTGCGCTTATACAACACGTTTCGGGCGGGAACTCTTCTTTATTCTTTAAAGCCTATGAAATGGGTGTGGAAAAGTGGCAGGGACGTAGTGTAGACTGTATATGGCTTGATGAAGAGCCAAGCAGAGAACTGTATTCACAGGCTGTTACCCGTACTCTGGATAGACAAGGCATGGTTTACATGACCTTCACCCCAGAATCGGGCATGACCGAGACTGTTGCCAGCTTTATGAACAACCTCCAGCATGGGCAATCTCTCACAAATGCTACTTGGGATGACGCATCTGAGAAGATATCATCAATGAGTGGCTCTAAAGGCCACCTAAATGAAGATGTAATGACTCAGATTCTCTCTAGTTATTCCCCACATGAGAGAGAAATGAGGCGATATGGCAGGCCTAGTATCGGTTCTGGCCTTGTTTTCCCAATACAAGAAGACAAAGTGATGATTGATCCTGTCCATATTAAGGATCATTGGTGCCGTATAGCCGGTATTGACTTTGGGTGGGATCATCCTACTGCTGTAGTGTGGACGGCCTGGGATAAAGATAACGATGAAATCTATGTGTATGACTGTTATCGGCAATCAAAAGCATCTCCTTCTGTTCATGCAGCGTCAATCAGAACAAGACCTGATTCTGTGCCGATAGCCTACCCACATGACGGAAATCGCAGGGATAGTATGGGAAATCCGGGTTTAGCAGACCAGTATAGGAATCTAGGGTGCAATATGCTCTTAGAACATTTCTCTAATCCACCAGCATTAGGTCAAAATAAAGGTGGTAACTCCATAGAGGAAGGTTTAATGGATATGATACAGTACATGGAGCAGGGAAGGTTCCATGTATTCAATACTCTGGCCGATTGGTTTGAGGAGTTTAGAATGTATCACCGGAAAGGCGGTAAAGTTGTAGCATTTAAAGACGATTTAATGAGCGCAACAAGGTATGCGGTATTATCAAGAAGGTTTGCTGTATCCGGTAGCGATCCAACATGGACTAACGAAATAGAATATAAACATTATGGCATCATCTAGTATAACAGACGAAGAACTATTATCCAGAGTTCAGGGAGAAATCTCTGATGCTTTAGGGTATAATGATACAATATCCAAGCAGCGGGAATCTGCTATGGATTATTACTATGGACTTCCGTTTGGTAACGAAGTTGAAGGCAGGAGTCAATACGTTGATTCATCTGTCATGGATACTGTCGAGTGGATAAAGCCATCACTCATGCGGGTGTTCGCATCTGGCGATGAGATGGTTACATTTGAGCCGCATGGACCAGAAGATGTAGAGACTGCGAATCAGGCCACAGATTACGTCAACCATATATTTACCAAAGATAACAATGGATGGGAGATTCTTTATTCATGGTTTACTGATGCACTCCTACAAAAGAACGGTATCGTAAAAGTATGGTGGGATGAGTACGAAGACTGGAATAGAGAAGAGTATAACAACTTAGATGAGCAGGAGTTTGATCTTCTTGTTATGCAGCCTGATGTAGATGTTATTGAGCATACTCCGTATATGGATGATTACGGCGCGAAACACGATATCGTAATAAAGCGCAAAACCTATACTGGTAGAGTCAAGATTGAAAACGTTACTCCTGATGAATTCCTTATAAGCCGCGAGGCTAAAGATATTCAAGACGCTAGATTTACCTGCCACCGTGTAATGAAAACTCTATCAGAGTTACGCCTTATGTATCCTGATGAAACCCTGGAACCAGAAGACCTGGGAGGTGGGGATGATATGGACGCTTTTTCTGCGGAGCGTCTTAGCCGTTATCAGTTTGATAAATCTGCTGATTATTTTAACGGATGGGGAGGCCCGGAAGAAGAGGACGCTCTAAGAACATATTGGCTGCATGAGTCTTTCTTGAGAACAGACTACGATGGAGATGGTATCGCTGAGTTAAGAAAGGTATGCTCTGTAGGTAATAAAGTTTTAGCCAACGAACCTATTGATCGTATTCCTTTTGTAAGTATTACTCCAGTAAAGATTCCTCATAAATTCTTTGGACTCTCTATTGCAGACCTTATCATGGACCTGCAATTAATTAAAAGCACTCTGATGCGGAACCTCATGGACAATATGTACAACCAGAACTTTGGTAGGTACGCAGTCCTTGAGGGTCAAGCGAATCTGGATGACCTTCTATCACAGCGCCCAGGCGGTGTAGTAAGAGTTAAATCTCCCAACGCTATTATGCCACTGGCAACTCCACAGCTAGAGGCATCTTCATTCCAGATGTTAGGCTACCTTGACGAGCAAAGAGAGTCGCGTAGCGGAGTAAATAAATATAGCCAAGGCTTGAATGATAATGCATTAACCTCTCACACCACCGCTACAGCAGTAAACGCTACAATGACAGCGGCTCAATCAAGAGTCGAGTTAATAGCGCGTTGCTTTGCTGAGACTGGCGTTAGAGATTTAATGCGCTGTATATACGAACTTGTCTTAAAGAACCAAGATAAAGAGCGTGTAGTTAAACTACGCAACAAGTGGGTTCCTGTCCGTCCTGATATGTGGCGTGACAAAATGGACTGCACTGTTGCCGTAGGCATTGGTAACGGTAATAGAGATCAACAGTTAATGCATCTTACCACTATGCTACAGTTTGCCGGTGACGCAATGCGCGGCGGTCTTAGCATAGTTAATGAAAAGAATATGTATAACATGGGTGCGGCTCTTGTAAAGAATATGGGATTCCAGAATGTCGATGACTTCCTGACCAACCCAGAGATGACTCCTCCACAACCTGATCCAGCAGAACAAGAAAAGCAGATGGAGATGCAGATCAAGCAGCAAGAGTTACAAATTAAAGCGGCTGACTTACAGTTGAAACAGCAAAGACTCCAACAGGATGCGGCTGAAGCAGCGGTTGAGGCACAACTGAAAAGCGCTGAATTACAACTAGAAGCCGAACAGAAGCGACCAATAGCTATAGGATGAACATTGCCATCTGCGGTATGGCGCAATATGACAAATCTGAGCTAGACAATTTCAACGGTGAGATTTGGGGATTACCTTGGGACGAAGGAAGATGGCCTTTCTTTGACAGATATTTTGAGATACATCCTCTTGATCTCCTGAGAAAACCAGAAGCACAGCGGAGAGATGGTTACGAAGAAAGACTTAAATCACTTTCTATCCTATATATGCAGGAAGCCTATGAAGATATACCTAACGCAATTAGGTATCCAGTTGAAAAAGTTGTAGATAACCTTGGGTTTGATTACTTTAATTCATCTATATCTTACTTAATGGGTATGGCTCTCCTAGAAGGAGCAGATAAGATAGGTATATGGGGAGTAGATATGGCTGATTTAGAGCCTGTTCCTGGCGATCCATCATACATATCTGAGTTCGCTTACCAAAGACCGAATATGGAGTATCTTATAGGACTTGCCAGAGGTAGAGGAGTAGATGTTTATATTCCAGAAAGGTCGCCGCTGACTAAGTTTCACGGAGAAGGTATACCTTTAGGATTGATGTACCCATCTTACCCCAAACGCTACGGATATTTATAATGAGCAGTGAAATAAGAGAGGAACACGCTAAACGCCTCCTCAGTGATAAGTTGTTTAACGAAGCGTTTGAAACGCTAGAGAAAAATTTACTGAACTCTTGGAATTCTTCAGGAGTCAGCGAAGTAGATGCCAGAGAACAAATCTGGCTATCATTAAGACTCCTTGATCGGATTCGTATTCATATAACCTCCATTGTAGAAACGGGAGATATGGCGAAGAAACTCAAGGAATACCACGTTTAGGAGATTATTATGGTGGATACGCAAGCAGCCCCACATTTACCCGGTGAGCTACCCAAAGAATCTGGTAGTATATCCGAAGCCCAAGATGCTTTTCTTAACCTCTGGGATTCAATTGAAAAACCAGAAGAGGAGAAGAAGGTATCGCCGTCTGAAGAAGTAACTGAAGACGCTTTAGAGGAAACATCTGATGAAGTTGAGGAATTGGTTGAAGAAGAGTCTGAAGAAGAGCTTGAAGAAACCGAAGACGAAACTATTGAGGATGACGAGTCTGAAGAATCCCTTGAGGAAGAAGCTGAAGATGACTCGGAAGAAACTACTCTCTATACTGTAACGGTAGACGGAGAGGAATATGAAGTTTCAGAAGAAGAACTCGTCAAAGGCTACTCCCGACAAGCGGATTACACAAGGAAAACTCAACAACTTGCAGAATATCGAAAGCAAATTGACCAGACAGTAGAGCAGTACAAAGGTGAAATTGCCCAGACTCAGCAAGCCAGAGAGCAGTACGTTAGCGCAGTCGCACAAGCAATTGAAAGTAACCATTCCTATCTTGAACAATACAAAAACGTTGACTGGGAAAGACTGAAAAATGAGGATAGAGAAGAATATCTAATCAAAAGCCATGAGTATCGTCAGGCTCAAGATCAGGTTCAAGCTCTAAAAAATGCTCATGAACATGCCCAAGCAGAGGCCATGCAATCATTTCAGGAACAACAGCAACGTAACGCTGTCGAAGAACACCAAAAGATGGCTAAGATTATCCCGCAATGGGCAGAAGATGATAAACGGCAGGCTATACAAAAGGCCGTTGTCGAATTTGCTTTGAGCAAGGGATTTACCCAGAATGAGTTAAATCAACTTGTCGATCATAGATATATACTTACTTTAATGCAGGCTAAAGCATATGAAGATATGCAGAAGAAACAAACTACTGTCAGGTCTAAGAAGGTAAAGAATAAACCTAAAGTAGTTCGTGGAAAAGCTAAAACAGAAAAGGCAAGTAGTGATAGCGTTAAACGTAAAAAACAAATGAAACGTCTACAGCAGACAGGAAAGGCCGAAGATGCCGCAAGTCTGTTTGAAGATTTCGTAGAACTATAATAATAAAGGAGGCCAATTATGGCTATCGCAACAAATACTAGGACAACCTATAGTGCCATCGGCATTAGGGAAGACCTAAGTAATATAATTTATAATATAAGCCCTATGGAAACGCCATTTCTTTCTGGCGCAGGCAAAGGGTCGATTGACAATACGTTGTTTGAGTGGCAAACGGATTCATTAGCCGCAGCCGCTGCTAACCAGCAGATAGAAGGAAATGACTCTATGGCGGCGCTGGCAGTTTCAGAGCCTACTCGTCTGACCAATTATGCTCAGATTTCGTACAAAACAGTTCAGAGTTCAGGAACGGCTGAAGCGGTAGATTTTGCTGGTAGGAAATCTACTCAGGCTTACCAACTCGCTAAACGCGCAAAAGAAATTAAGCGTGACATGGAAAAGATGCTGCTATCTAACGATGTGAAAGTTGCAGGTGACGCAACTACCGCTCGTAAGACGGCTGCTGTTATGTCTTGGCTTGGTACTGGATCGGCAGGAACATCGAACATCATTCTTGGTTCGGCTTCTCCTGTTGTTGGCGTTACTAATGCGGCTACTGGAACGTCTGTTGCATCTTTCGGTACTTCGGCTGTCCTGACTATGGCGATGATTAACCTTGCTATGGAGCGCTGTTTTACTCTTGGCGGAGAACCTTCGACAATTCTGACACCGGCTGACCTCAAAGCAAAGATTAGTGCGCTTGGTGGTTCAGTTGTTGCTGACATTCAATCGAACGCGTCAGGTGCAAAACCAGCTACCGCTATCAACGCCATTGATGTTCTGGTGACTGATTTCGGTACTCTGAAACTTGTTCCAAGCCGTCATATGATGGCAGATATGTTGTTCTTTGTTGACTATGATTTTTGGTCAGTTGACTATCTGCGTCCATTCCAGACTGAAACTCTTGCCAAGACTGGTGACAGCATCAAGCAGTTGATGATTGCTGAGTACGGTCTTCGTGCCAAGAATGGTCTGGCAAGTGCGGCAGTTATCGGAGTAAAAGACGCTTAATGATAAAATACAATAACACTCCTACGATTGTTGTTGAAGATAATGTGCTTTCACCCGCTTTATGTGAACACATAGTTAGTCTTGCCGAAAACAAAGGGCTTGGCGACAATCTAATAAACCGTGATGGTGATTATATCCAAGATGAGATCAGAACCAGCAAAGGTACTTTTTTCAGTTACGGTGACAATGATGTATTAGACGGTGTTATTGAAGCGTTATCCGATATGTGTGGTTTACCTCCTACCCGGTTAGAACCTTTGAATGTTCAGAGGTACGAGCCGGGTCAGGAGTATAAACCTCATTACGATGCATTTCTTTTAGATGAAATGGGAGAGATGCCAAAATCTTCCAGAACTAAAGAAGCTGGGAATCGCTGTACTACCATTGTCTGTTACCTTAATACCGTAGCAAATGGTGGTGGTACAGTCTTTCCTGTTCTTGGCTTTTCTGTCCAGGCCGTTCAGGGCCGAGTGCTTATGTTCGGAAGTCTTGACGAGAACAAATTAGTGCATCCATCCTCCTTGCATATGGGGTTGCCTCCAGAGGAAGGAGACAAATGGATCATCACTTTATTTTTTCGGGAGAAAGATTTTATGGTAACAAAGAAGGAACTTCAAAAGGAGTTAAACTCAAGCAAGTCTACCAAGACTGAAAAGAAATCTGTAGACGCTAAACTCCACGAAAAGAATATTCATAAAAGATTCAAAGAGATTTGCTCTGACAGGAGTGAGATGCCGTTATGAATTCTTCAGGATGGAACTATGATGCTCCAGACTCACGGCCTTGGAAACTGGATATTAATACTGATGGCACTGCAACTATTAATACTTACCAAGATGTACAGCCCATCATAGAAAAGAATAAGTTAGACTTAATTAACTATGGCGACAAACTTACATTTGGCAAAGCCTCTGGGAGAGATACTGGCGCAGTAACAGTCGCTTCTATTCCTATAAACATTTGGGAATTTTGGGTAAAGAAAACAAACGGTGACATTGAAAATAACCCAAAGTTACTGGCAAAATATTTAAATGATCCTGATAACAAGTTTCTCAGGACCACACCAACGAGGATTTAATCATGTGGTTATACCAACCCACGTTTTCAGGCAACGATCAAAAGCCTGTTGTCAATAGCGCCATCTGGTTTAATAGCAAGAATAGTTAATGGCTATTAACACATATTCCACCTTGCAGACTGCTGTGAGTAATTGGTTAGATAGGGATGACCTGTCTGATCGAATACCCGAATTCATAGCACTCAATGAAGCAATATTCAATAGAGTATTGCGGATAAGGGCTATGGAAACAAATGTTACTACCGCCACAGTCGGAGGCACTAAAGCATATAGTCTTCCCACTGGTTACGTTCAAATGAGAGAGATTCATTTGGCGACAAGTCCGATCACACCCTTGCAATATCTTTCTCCAGAAATGATGTATAGAGTTTGGGGAGGGAGTACGTCAGGGAAACCTAGCGCCTATACTATAATAGGAGATGATGTTTATTTCGGGCCTACACCAGACGGCGTATATAACTACACTATGACATACTATAAAACTTTTGATAGTCTTAGTGATACAACTACAACCAATTGGGTGATACTTAACGCTCCAGATGTTTACCTGTATGGAACACTATTACAGGCAGAGCCTTTTCTTATGAATGACCAACGCATCCCTATATGGGAGCGAGGGCTAAGACAGGCGCTCTCTGACCTACAAGAACAAAACGATAAAGATAGGCACTCCGGTTCAGAACTGAGAGTAATGAACACTTCTGGATATTATTGAGGAATAAGGTATGGGGCTGGAAACAGGAAATTATATAAGCGCACTTGTTCAGACGAATCCAGTTTCTTCTGATAACGTGTCAGAAGGCGATGACCATCTGCAACTTATCAAAAAAATTCTTAAACAGAATTTCCCGGTGGGTACGGATAGTGTAGGACCGGATCAAGCAGTACAGGTTCTTATAGCAAAAGACTCTCCAGGTCCAACTGTAGATACGAGTGCGACAGGACACGCTGCTAGGGCTATGGGTCTTCTGTGGCTAGACACCACTAACAATCTATTAAAGGTTAGAAACCAGGCTAACGATGCATGGATCACCCTGGCTGTTGACCCGGAAACAAGTAACAGTGTAGACATTAATGCCGGTACGATAGATGGCACTACCATCGGAGCAGCCGCAGCGTCTACCGCCGTGGTCAGCTCTCTTAATGTAAACGCAGATGGGGCTACAGTTACAGGTATTAAAGACGAAGATGATATGTCATCTGACTCTGCTGTTAAACTTGCAACCCAGCAGTCTATCAAAGCGTATGTAGATACACAGCTTACCGCTGAAGATTTGGATATCAGCACGGATACTGGTGGTCCTATTGCTATAGACCTTGACTCCGAAACTCTAGCAATCTCAGGCGGAGAAGGTATTGATACATCTTCAACAGGCAGTACGGTTACTATCGCGGCTGAAGAGGCAACCTCGGCCAATAAAGGTGTAGCATCATTCTCTACTGATAACTTCTTAGTATCCTCTGGCGCTGTAACTGTAAAAGACGCTGGTATTGCTAACGCAGAATTGGCTGACATGGCGGCGAATACCGTTAAGGTGCGTAATGCTAATTCCTCCGGTGTACCTTCCGACCTTGCTCTAGCAACTACAGAGATAATGATCGGTGATGGCACCGGCTTTACAGCAGCCGCATTGTCTGGTGACGTATCCATGACAAACGCTGGGGCGGTAACAGTGGACTCCATACAAGGAACCTCTGTGACTTCTACCGCACCTACAAATGACCAGTATATGAAGTATTCATCTGCCTCCTCTGAATGGCAGATGGTATCCATTGTTGGTGACGATAAACTCACCACCAAGGGCGATCTACTCGTATACAATACGGTAGATTCTGAAACCAGGCTACCTGTGGGAACTGATACATATGTTCTAACAGCAGACTCAACAGCAACCAATGGTGTTGATTGGGCCGCTGTAAGCGTGGCTGACGGCGCGATTACGAATGTTAAGATAAACGCATCAGCCGGTATAGACGCAAGCAAGTTAGCAGACGGTTCTGTTTCAGACGCGGAATTCCAATACATCGGCACTCTGTCCTCCAACGCCCAAACACAGTTAGACGGGAAATCAGCCACCACTGGTAACGCCAGTATCGCTACGGTAGGTACGGTATCAGCCGGTTCTTGGGAGGCCACTGATGTTGCTGTGTTGCATGGCGGGACTGGAGCCTCCAGTGCCTCATCTGCGAGAACAAATCTAGGACTTGTCATTGACACGGATGTGCAAGCCTATGACGCAGACACAGCCAAAACAGACGTAGACCAATCATGGGCAGGCACTCAGCGTGGTACTCCTTCTGTTGTTACAGACGGCACTTTAGATTTAGATACCGCCAACAACTTCAAATACACACCGGGCGCGGCTGACACTCTTGAATTTTCAAATGAAAGCGCTGGGCAGGCAGGGTTCATCACATTGATAAATCCCTCCGCTTACACAATATCCCTTGGGAGTGAAGTTAAGAAAGGCGCATCTTGGGATGTATCCACGGCGGGAACATATTTAATTTCTTACTACAGCGATGGAACCTCAGTTTATGTTTCGGCGAGCGAAGCCCTCAGTTAAATGCCCGTACTCCAAACAGGACTAGCCAAGTCTGCGGCGGCAGACTACACGATTGATCAGTCGTTGCGGTTTAACGAAACCGATGATCCGGGCTTAATAAAAACTTTCACCGGCAGTTACACTAATAAGTTCACGCTATCCCTTTGGTTCAAAATCGGAAACACTGGTGTAACGAAAACCATTCTTTCTTCCTACAAAAACGCCTACCAACGGGCGTCTTTAAGTATCAACAGCAGTGGTACACTTAATTGGTGGTCTAAAATCGGTGAGGCAGTTACGCCAACCACTTTGTATGGTGGGGTGGTCACGACCCGACTTTTTCGTGATCCCTCAAGTTGGTATCATCTCGTTCTAACTCACGATGGCTCTCAAGCCTCAGATTCCAACAAAGTGCGGATATGGATCAATGGCGAGGAAGAAACGGATTTCTCAACAGACAATAGAGCAAATCTTAACTCAACAAATGGTTCATGGATTCTCAATGACCAGATTAACAGAATCGGTGAGGATGCAAATTCCTCGTCAACAGCGAGATCAGATAGACGCTGGGACGGATACCTCGCAGAATTCTATGCACTTGATGACGTTTATGTAACAGACGCGTCAGACTTTGGTGAAACAGATACCGCAACTGGGCAATGGAAACCCATAGACGCATCTGATCTGACATTCGGCACTAACGGGTTCTACCAGAAATACTCATCCACGGAACTGGCGACTAGTTTTACGGATAGTGCTGAAAGAAGTGTTCTTACAGTAACGGCAAATGGAACAGCCGAGTTAGATACAGCAATAAAAAAGATTGGTACTGCTTCGGCTTACTGGGGAAGTACCTCTGGCGGTGATTCAGACTCCATCACGATACCATCAACGGATG
>Ga0208299_1002183_pt1 | contig 13540 bp, 11 predicted proteins | sample 15_taG_FD_184089 | JGI IMG/M metagenome (GOLD analysis project Ga0208299, IMG submission 184089) | Marine viral communities from the Subarctic Pacific Ocean - 15_ETSP_OMZ_AT15312 metaG (SPAdes) (version 2) | ecosystem: Environmental > Aquatic > Marine > Oceanic | place: Pacific Ocean | collected...
TACAAGAACTTTAGAGGTATATACGATTCTACTACACAATTTCGGGAAACTGAAAAAAGTAGAGTATTTATCAAGATTACCAAAACAAAAGTTCTAGCCTCTTTTGGTCAAATTATTGATGTATTGTTTGCCAACAAGAAGTTTCCTATTGTTGTAGAATCTTCGCCTATGCCAGAAGGAGTAGCTGAGTTTGCTCATTTAGATGTTGCAGGGCAAATGCAACAGCAGCAGATGCAGCCACAACAGGCACCAACAGACCCCTTTGGGTTTGCTGGTGACGGGCGGGAACTTCCTCCGGGTGCTACGGAAGCGCAAACTCCTGAGAACTTTCTTGGGGGCATGGCTCAAAAATACGAGGGTGCTAACTTAGCAGAAGGCCCCTCAAAGATGGGTGAGCCTCAAATCTCTCCAGCCAGAGAGACTGCGAGGCGCATGGAAAAGTGTATCCATGATCAGCTACAAGAAAACAATGCAGTTAATGTGTTAAGGCACTCTATATTTGAATCTGTCCTTTTAGGAACAGGAATAGTCAAGGGTCCGTTTTCTGAATCAAAAACACTTCATAGGTGGGATAACAACAGGCAATATAATCCCTATCAACGCAGTGTTCCTAGAATTGAGTCTGTTAGTTGTTGGGACTTTTTTCCTGATCCGAGAGCTACAAGCATAGATGATTGCGAGTATGTTATACAACGTCACCGCATGAGTTCTTTCCAGTTGCGCGACTTAGCTAACAAACCCTATTTTAGAAAAGACAATATCGCAGCATGTTTGAGTATGGGACCAAATTATACTGATAAGTATTATGAGGAAACCATTCGGCGGGAAAGCACGGAAGACATGAGTGATAATACCCGCTTTGAAGTTCTTGAATACTGGGGAATGTTAGATTCTAACCTAGCCTCTCAAATAGGGCTAGAACAGGAGCTTTTTGATGAGCTTACTGAAGTACCTGTAAATATATGGGTTTGCGGTCAGCATATCTTACGTGCGGTACTAAATCCTTTTGTACCTTACAAGCTACCCTTCCACGCTTTCCCCTATGAAATTAATCCATATCAACTATTTGGTGTGGGTGTGCCTGAAAATATGGAAGATGCACAACTACTAATGAATGGTCATATACGTATGGCTATTGATAACCTAGCACTTGCAGGTAATGTAGTATTTGATGTTGATGAAGCATCTCTTGTACCCGGACAGAACTATGATATATATCCGGGTAAGGTCTTCCGTAGGCAGTCCGGTAATCCGGGTACAGCTATTAACTCTGTAAAGTTCCCCAACACCGCTGGTGAAAATATACAGATGTATCAGGCTGCACGACAATTAGCCGATGAAGAGACAGGACTTCCAAGCATCATGCACGGACAGACAGGTGTTTCTGGTACAGGTCGTACAGCAGCAGGACTAAGTATGCTGTTAGGCGGGGCTAATCTAAGTATTAAAACGGTTATCAAAAATATTGATGACTTTATGTTAAAACCTTTAGGTGAAGCTCTATTCCATTGGAACATGCAGTTTAATGACGAAAAACCAGATATAGTTGGTGATCTTGAGATTAAGCCACAAGGCACTGCTGCAGTAATGCAGAAAGAAGTGCGTAGTCAAAGACTAACAGCCCTTCTGCAGACCGTTGCTAATCCTATGTTAGCACCGTTTATCAAGATTCCCAATCTCGTAAGGGAGCTAGCTATTGCACAGGATATTGATCCTGATTTGCTCGTTAATGACATGAATGACGCGCAGATTTTTGCAGAGATGTTAAGAGGTTTAAATGTTGGACAAGGAAACATGCCAGACCCTGCTGCCGCTGGTCAACAACCCAACGGCATGGGGCAGTCTGGAGGACTACCTCCGGGTTTTGAAGGAGAGACAGGAGGCCCTGCTGGGGGTGGAGAAATCGGACTTAGAGATGAGATGGCTGCAGGGCAAGGTGCAGGTGGTGGACCACCTCTTGTCCCTGAAGACGCAAGTTAATACACAACAAAAGGTTTATTCAAAGAATGGCTAATACTGCTCTAACAAACCAAGCGGGACAAATATTCGGAACTGGACAGCTTGTTACCGCTGGTACTGATCAGTATTCTAAAGAAGCAGAGCTTCCCAGCGTACCCGGAGTAGCTGGTACGGCTGGAGAAATAAACCCCTTTATGGTGGGCCAACTTAATTATTCTTCTCCTTCAGGTTTTGCTGGACAAAAACCTGCGACAGAGGAACAGGAAGATACAGCAACAAGTATTAATGATCCTTTTCAATTTGCCATAGAGAATGTTGGCCTTGAAGATAGAACTTCAATCCAAGAGGTTCCTGAATTTGAAAATCTAAGCGATAATACGCTATCTCTTTTTGGTTTAGCTGGAGTTACGCCAAAAAGTTTAGACCAGACATTCACCAATCTAACAGCATCAAAAGAGATTGATCTTACGTCTTTCGGACTTCAAACTCTTAATAATCTTAGTAGACCTGCAGGTGCTTTAGCTGCTATAGCAACGGGTAGAACACAAGCAGCTTTAGAATCAGCTTTAAAAAGTAATAACCCACTTGCTGCACCTTTTCAAGCTCTTCAAGCGTATAATGTCTTAGACACTCTAAGTAAATTTAGCTGGGATGAATTTACTTCTTTGCCAGATAGGGCTGTTACAATGGTAGGTGATCTGATTGATGTTATGGCAGAAGTATATGACGCGCCTCTCGAAACAGCAGAAAAACTTGCGGGAATGTTTGATAGTTATAACGTCTTTGGAACATTTAGCCCAAAAAATAATTCTTATAACTTTGGAGAACAAACAGTTAACGTAATTACAGATAAAAAATCAGGAGCGTTAGCTACCCCCGGCATGATTACTTCAATGCTTCCGGGGCCAATGAAAGCGGCACCTATTGTTGGAATGGCGCTAACTGACTTTATGTCAAGCATACTACCGGGACCGGGATACAGCTATGAAGAACAAACCCAATATGATATGCAAACAATGGATCAAGCACAGAGGGGCGTAGAAGTTGACTTAGCAGATATTGCTCCCGGTCTTTCTATGCACTCTGGTCCTTATGGTTCTGTTTTAAGTTTTAACGAAGTTGATATTCCCGGTCTTGGTCCTATTAGTGGTGTAGCTGATATGGGAAGATTGACTGCAGAATACAGTACTGCTGCTGCAAGACTGACGGGCATGGATATTACTGCTAGTTACGGTCTTAGTAGCGCCCAAATAGCAAATACTATGGCAGGTCTTGACACTGAACAAGAAATGGCCCTTAACGCTTGGGGAGAGCAAAACCTAACAGATTTAGCGAATGTAGAAACAGAAGCTAGAGCTACGGCTATAGGGTATCAGTCTATATACGACGCTTACAACGAAGCCGAGCTGGGCGTAACAGCATTTGATCTTGATGACCCTTACGGTGTAAATACGGCCACGGGAGGTGCAGTAGCGTCTTATACTCAAGACCCTACCGGAATGCAAGCAGCTTTAGACTGGGTAGGCGCTACACTTGTGGGAGACCCAAACACGGAAGAGACTGCACGGTCTGCTTCTTTCGCCCAAAATTATCCCAACGCATACGACGCAGTGACTAACCTTGGACTGCTAGAAACAATGCCTTCTAAGGCTATGGACTTTGAGGCTGCTCACCCCTTTGGTCTATATAATCAACATAGAGGTGTAGCTTTAGGAAAGCTACAACAACAGGTAACTGATAAGATTAACGCATATGGTGAAAATATGATCGACTCTTATAATACACCCGGAGTTCCCTCTGTAGCTGCTACCAGCATAGCACAGGCTTATCAACAAGCGTATGACACCTCTTTCTTTTCTGGAAAAAAAGCGGAGAACTTTGCTAAAACAATTAATGCACGTTCTATGCAAATAAACAATGCTTTCTTTGATGGTTCTAATTTAACTCAAGAAGAGATAGAGGCTATAGCCGAGGTTGAAGCAGCAGGTTTAGCAACTTATGATTTTACTAATACCGATGTTACAGACTTAACGAGCGGGTTGGCTGGCTTAGGGGCTGATTTTGCGGAAGCAGCGGCAGCAGAGGCAGCAGAGGCAGCAGCGACAGCTAGCCTATCAGAGGCCGCTGGTGAGGGTATGGGCAGTCCAGAGGGTACTGAAGGGTTTGACGGCCACTGGTAACGCTTAGTGATATAATAGGAATAATTATGGCAGCAATAACAATAGAACAAGTAGAACAAAACTTACTTAGCATGGAGGAGCAAGATCGTGTTCTTGCTGAACAGGCTATGAATCAGTTGTCTGATCAAGAGCTAGATGTTTTGCTTCAAGCCTTCGATATCACTGTTAGCGCAGAAGAACAGCAAGAACCTATGCCAGAAACTATACCAGAACCTGTGCTGGAGGAACCACTTGCTGAAGAACCTGCAATGGAGGAAGCTCCTGTACCTACAATGGAACAAGCGATGGAAGAAGCCCCCCCGCCTATGACTACTCCTTTGCAGGATGAAATGCAAGCATTGGCGCTAGGGGACAGGGTTACAGGACCGATACAGCAACCGGGAGCCTCTCCTACTGGTGTAGAAGATGATGTTTCTATGGATGCTCAGGAAGGTGCGTTTATAATAAATGCTGAAGCAGTAAAGCGTGTGGGTATTCAAGATTTAGAAGAAAGAATTTTAGAACCTGCAATGGAGCGCCTAAGAAATAAAGGTATTGACATAACCCTAGAAAGTTTAAAAAGACCACAGCAACAAGTAGAAGGTGATGTTGATGTGCTAGTGTCCAATGGTGAATACTATATACCGCCCATATTAGCTCAAGAAATTGGCTATGATCTCCTTGAAAAAATAAATAAACGTGGTAAGAAGGCTACGGAGAAAAAACTTGCTAAGACAAAACAACAAGCAGCATAATAAAGCTGTGGACATGAACAGCATATATGATCAAAATCCTGTAGCCGAAGAGGTTCAGGTAGCAGGGTTTTTTAAGGACACTTTGAAATCTGTTTTTGGACCCTCTAAGAAAAAAGGACTTACTGATCAAGAGATACTAGATACTTTACAGAAACAACCGCCCGCAGTTTTAATACCTATTGAACAAAAAAAGAAAGTAAAAAAACCTCTTCCTAAAAAATTTCCAACTGAACAACCCGAGCTATTGCCAGAATACAAAGGCCCAGCATCTCCCTTTGTAAAAAAAGTAGGTCATTTACTTAATTTGACACGGGCAATATATTTTGCTGAGTGGGGAAAAACAGAGTTTGATAAGTATCAGTTTACTTCTGTTGGAAGACAAAACATAAAAGGAAAGTCATTGGTAAGCAGTGCTTTTGGCCCCGGACAGCTAACAACAAGCACTGTGTATGACTTGTTTGGTGAAGGCCAGATAAAAAATAAAAAAGGTAGATATCTAACTACTTGGTTTAAAAAGGAAGATGAGGGTTTTAAAAACTACGTAAGAAAATTTATAAAGCAGGGGCAACAAAGAATAAAATACGCAAGCAGTAAAGATAGAGGTAAAGCAGTTCCTGCTAGCGCAATTACAGACAAAACAAAAAGGCCACAACAAATAGAGGCTTATCATAAAAATTTTGGTGCTTTAGGTGAGGGAAACATGCCTACAGAAGAACATAAAAAATATTACAATAGACTTATGGAGTATGTTTTACGCGATAAAATAAAAGTGGCTAACAGCTCAAGCATCAAAAAGAAGTATCCAAAATTAAATAGTGTTGAACGTCTTTTTAGACTTTATGGACCAAACGACCCAAAAGCAAAAGGGTATAGTACCTATGTCAAAAAGGCGTACAACTACTATTTACAAGAAGCAGCCACCCGCTAATTAGCGGCCCTGCAGACTAACCCAACTGCGGCTACCCCATAGAGGCCCCGCAAGGAGGAAAAATGACTACCGAAGTACAAGATCAAGACGCTAATCAAGGCACGTATAAAGGCTCTTATCGTAAAGACGTTTATGAAGAAGAAGCCTTACAAGACGCTACCCTTGAGGAACAAGAAACAGAAAAACAGGAGCTTGAAGGAGTTGACGAAGAAACTATCAACTTAAAACCAAGAAAAGAAGAACACGATTATAAAAAAAGGTATGATGATCTTAAAAAGCACTATGATACTAAATTATCAGAATGGAAACAGGAGAGGGAGACATTTTCTCTTGAAAGTGAAATGGATCAATCTTTTGAAGAAGCTTCCATTCCCGATGATTCAGATACAGACATAGAGCAGTTTAAACAGGAATATCCTGAAGTATATAACGTGGTTGAAACAATCAGCACTAAGAAAACTTCTAAGGAGCTTGAGGAACTTAAAGCCGAAGTTAATAGGCTTAATGAAAGAGAAAAGCAACTAGAAGCAAAAGGTGCGTATCAACAATTACTAGCCCTGCATCCAGACTTTGCTGAGATTAAAAAATCCGAGGATTTTCTTAGCTGGTTAGAGGATCAGCCACCTAGTATTTCTAACGGTATCGTTGATAACAGTTCAGATGTCCAATACGCTTCTCGCGTTCTAGATTTGTACAAAGCCGATAAAGGGCTTAACAAAAAAAGAGGCCGTCCAAAGCGTTCTGCAGCAGAAGCAGTTACTAGAACTAATGCTAAAACAGTTTCTGTTAATCAGGATGCTAATAAGAAAACATGGACAACCTCAGAGATACGTAAACTCAAACCGCATGAATTTGACAAGCTTGAAGCAGAGATTGACTTAGCAAATGCGGAGGGTCGTATCGTAACTCAATAGCTAATAGAGAAAGGCTAAGAAAATGGCAGTTGGTGTGTCATCCGGTTACGGTAATCTACCGTCCGGTAATTTCCAAGCTGAAATCTATAGCCAGAAGGTTCTCAAATTTTTCCGCCGTGCGTCAGTTGTAGAAGATATTACTAACACTGACTATGCGGGGGAGATTGAGAACTACGGAGACACGGTTCGTATTATTAAAGAACCTACTGTTTCCATCTCAGCGTATACCCGTGGTGCTGTGGTTACTCCGCAGGACTTGGCTGACGATGAGATTACTCTGGAAGTAGATCAGGCTCAAGCTTTTGCGTTCAAGGTAGATGATATCGAAGAACGTCAATCGCATGTTAACTTTGAGGCGCTTGCAACCTCTTCAGGTGCATACTCCTTGAAGCGTAACTACGACAAAAATGTACTGCAGGTTATGATTGATGGTGCAGGTATTAAGGGTGCTTCTGGCTCCGTTGAAACCGACTCCGCACTCGGTACTGCAGGTACTCCTCATACGATGGACGGCAGTGATGCCGGTGATGAGGCTGTGCAAATCATCGCTAAGATGGCGCGTCACCTAGATCAGGTTGATGTTCCTGAAGAAAACCGTTGGTTTGTAGCGCCCCCGCGTTTCTATGAAACTCTCTACAAAGCGGGTGCTAAAATTGCTGAAGTTCAAGTAACTGGTGACGCTCAGTCCCCCATGCGTAATGGGATGCTGACGGCTCAGAAAGTTATGGGCTTCACGCTGTATAAATCCAATGCCCTTCGTCAGTCCGCTGATGCGACTACGACTACGGACATGGTATCCCTCAGTGGCGTTGCTTCGGGTGAGAATATTATTCTTGCTGGGCATATGTCTGCAGTTGCCACTGCTAACTCCATTGCTAAGACTGAAGTTATTCGCGATCCTGATTCATTTGCTGATGTGGTTCGTGGTCTGCACGTATATGGCCGTAAGGTCATTCGTCCAGAAGGCTTGGTCCTTGGCATTGTTGACTACAGCTAAAGGAGGTATGAATTATGGCTACTTATGATCGTACTACCTCTGGAGGCGGCACCGTAGGCCATCCGTCACGGATGCCAACGCCTTATGTGGTTACTTCCCCTGTTTGGGATACCGCAGATGGCGGAACGGGTGGTGACGTTATTCAGATGATTGACGTTCCCGCAGATACGATGATTGTTGCTGGTGCGCTTGAAGTTCTTGAAGCGCGTGGCAATGGTCAGATTACTATGGATATTGGTATTACTGGTGGTGATGTGGACTGTTTTCTTGACGGTTCCGCATGTGCCGCTGGTTTCTCGCCATTCCTAGAAGCGGCGGTTGGAGCCTCTGGTTCTAACGCCCGTATCCTGACAAGTGCTGACACTATTGACTGCCTCATTCTTGATGGTGGTTCAACTGGTGAAAGTGCATTACGTTTCAGACTTCACGTTTGTATGGTTGATATTTCACGCAATCCTACTGAGTCTGCTACTGTATCTACGGGTACGTAAGTGTACTAAAGGTTTCTGTGGGGTTCCTTTTAAAAACCCCACCCTTCTTGCTTTGATATTGAATTGACGGAGGTACATATGTTTATCAAGCTACTTAACGACCAGAATGTTGAATATTGCCTAGACAATATAAACCACAAAACTTTTAGCAAAGGTGAAGACTCTGCTCCCGACCTAGAAGATATTAAGAGTAACGATGAGTCTGCTACTATACCAGACACAGTTAGAAAACTAGTTACTAATATCTTATATGATACACACTACATTGACAGCGTGTATTGTCCTACAAGAGTATCAGTAAATTTTTATAACCGATACAGAGAGGGTGACTATTACGATCTTCACGTAGACGCTTTTAAGGCTAGACCAAAATCAAACAATGTATTCTTTGACTATGGTTTTAGTATAAATCTAACAGACGATTACGAGGGTGGGGAGTTTACATTAACAACTCCTGTAGGGCAGATAGGAAAGAAGCTAAACGCTGGAGAAGCAGTTATCTTCCCTATCATTTACCCCCACGGGGTACAAAAAGTTACTAAAGGAATTAGACAGAATATAATTGGATGGATGTCTTCTAACGTATCTTACGAACAGTCTTTTATTTTGCAAAATATGTACGAGGTAAACGATTACTTAAAGACCGCTCAGAAAGACATATTTACAAAATCAACGCTTGTTCAAACGTATTTAAAGAAGGCTTGGGGAATGTAAAGTGAAATGCATTTTAGCAGTATTAGCTCTTCTTGTAGCTGCAGTGCCTAGTTACGCACAAACGGGCGTTGTCTGCATTCCAATTGGTTCTTTTGCACCTCTAGCAGAGAAACATGGTGAGTATCCTGCATTTTCTTTCAGGGACAGTCAGTACAAAGTAACATTTACAATGTATATAAACCCACTAACTAAAACGTATACCCTGACTGGAATTTCCGATATAAACCCCAACGCTGAATGTATCTCGTCTGTGGGTACTAATTTTAAACCTGTAATAGACCCAAGAAAAGGAATAGATTCTTGACCTCAACACTATCAAGAGCAGTACGACTAAGAAATGCTGCAGTTGCGCTTGACGGCACAAGTCAGACAACTGTGTATACTGTTCCTGCTGGTCACGATGCTGTTCTAAAAAATATAATTATCTGCGAAACATCAGGAAATGCCACGCCTGTAACCCTAGAGCTTACAGATGCGAGTGCTAGTGCGACCTATAAACTTCTTGGTAGTAAGAGCGTAGCGGCAAACGACTACGTATTACTCGCGCTAGAATTAAACTTAAACGAGGGCGATATTATAAAGTTAACTGCAGGAACTGCTAATAGGATAGAGGCAGTGTTAACTATAGATGAACTCTTTTTAGCCAACCACAGTTAGGCAAGCCATGAATTATGTAGAATTAATCAACGCTGTTTTGTACGACCTTAACGAGACAACCATTGCAGAAACTGCTGCAGGGTTATCAGGTACACGGGGAGTACAGACTACAGTTAAAAAAGATATAAACAAAGCTATTCGTGATGTTGACGCTGAATATATACAGTGGCCGTGGCACTTCCATAACGGAAGGTACACGTTGTTTGGCGGCAAGGGTAAGTACAAGTATCCGGTAAAGATAGAAGTGTCCAGTGTCAGCGGGGGCTTCACGATTAACGAAATGATTACAGGGGGTACGTCCTCTGCGAAAGGTATTCTACGTAGAGTGCCGCCGCATGGAGGACACACGGAAGAACAGTACATGCTAATTGAGCCTGTGGAAGGTGAGTTTCAAGCGTCTGAAACCCTGACCGGCGTATCCTCTACCTTTACGGCTACATCCGGTGACATTACTTTCTGCACGGACGTAGACTATGACAGCTTCTTCTTGCGCCCTCAGAACCTTATTCGGCAGGGAGACTTCGACAAGACCTTTACTCTAGGTTCTTTCTGGGACAGCAGAAGCACAGATCCTGCAGGAACAAGCACCTCTGGAACTCCTGCCCTTAGTAATTCGGTTAGTGGTAGGACATATGCTGCAGGAGTTTTGCGGTTAAACGATGGGTGCGTAGATCAGGCAATACCTACTATAGAGAATAGGACGTACCGTATTACAGCAAGGATAGCCTCTGCAACTATGTCATCTACCTCTGAGACGCTAAACGTGTTTGCAGGGTCTAGCAGCGATAAGGACTCTGATTTGTCCACTACCTTCACTATTACAAACGTAGGCGGTGGAGAGATTAAGACTGCTACATTTACAGCATCTACACAACAGACTTTTATTAGCCTTAGTAATACTGCATCACAAAATCTTGATATAGACTTTGTAGAAGTATTTGAAGAAGACGCTTCGTCTGGGCCTCTCAAGTACAAGTCCTTTGATGAGTACCAAGGAGGGGACGGACGTTACCACGCTTCGTACAGGCAAAACGAGTTTTTAGCCCTGTCTGCACCGGATGATGGGTTTAACAGCCCTGACTGTGTGTACCGCGTAAGGAGCGACAACTCTTTCGGTATTACCCCTATACCTGAGAACACGCAGTATGACGTTCTGTTTGACTTCTATGATTCTTCTGCGGACTTGTCTGTATACACAGATAAGCCGAAGATACCTACGCGCTATCACGATGTGATTGTAGCCCGTGTGAAATACTACACTCACATTCTCAGGGGTAACGATCAAGCAGCACAGTTTGCTTTCCGTGACTACGAGAATGGTATTCGTAGAATGAAAACTGAGCTAATAAATCAAAAAGACTACATGAGAGCCGTTTAATGCCAATCCAAGCCTTTCCTATAAACTGCGATGGCGGGTTAGTCCTTGACAAAAGTGTGTTCGTTGCAAAACCCGGAGAAGCTATTACGCTACAAAACTATGAGCCGTCTGTGACGGGGGGCTATGCTAAAATAAAAGGCTTTAGCAAGTATGACGACAATCAAGTTACAGGTTCCGGTGGGGTACTAGGAGTAGCTGTCTGGAGCAATAAGGTAGTTGCTGCTAGAGATGCTAATGTCATGTACAGTTCAGGTTCTGGTTGGACCTCTATAACCACTGCCCGTTCTAGTGCCGAAAGATACTCCTTCTCAGTCTATAACTGGTCGGGTACTGAAAAGATTGCAATGGCAGACGGAGTAAACGATGCAGCTACCTATGATGGCAGCACATACTTAGCCCTCACAGGAGGAGCAGGATCAGGTGCAGGTACAAAGCCTACGGCTCCTGAAGTTGTAGTAGAGCATAAAAATCACCTGTTCTTCTGCGGCATGACAAGCAAACGGCATCTTCTGCAATTTAGTGCGCCCTATAGTGAGAATGATTTTAGTGCTGCATCAGGGGCTGGAGAAATAGCCATTGGTGATGAGATTGTAGGGCTGGCTACTTTCCGTGAAACTCTGGTTATCTTCTGCAAGGACAGTATCTACAGGTTAGCAGGTTCCAGTGTCTCAGACTTTGTTCTTCAACCTGTCACACGAAACATTGGATGTGTCTCCCGCTTTAGCATACAGGAAATAGGTGGCGATCTTATATACCTTGCACCTGATGGGCTACGCACAGTTGCAGGTACTGAAAAGATTGGCGACACAGAACTTGGAACAGTTTCCAAGCAAGTGCAGTCAAGGCTAAATGACCTTAGTGCTAACCAGATATCCAACATATCTTCCCATGTTATAAGACGAAAGAGCCAGTACAGACTATACTATCCTACAACTTCTGGTACTGAAGCTACTTCAACAGGGCTAATGGCAGTTCTAAAACGTAATTCTGAGACAGGACAGATAGGGTGGGAGTATTCCGATATTAAGGGTATAAAGCCGATGTGTGCTACTCACGGAGATATTTCTGATGAAGAGCATGTACTTCACGGAGATTATGATGGGGGCTATGTGTACAAGCAAGAATCTGGTGCTACTTTTGACGGAACTAATATGGCTTGTATATACAGAACTATCGACTACAACATGGGAGATGTTGGAATACGCAAGAACATGCAGAGGGTAGTTATTAACTATATAGGAACAGGAACAGTTTCTTCTGTAGATATGAACCTTGAGTATGACTACGGCGACATACTTCTACCAAGCCCAGCTTTGTACGACCTGCTAGACCCATCAGGGTCAGCCTTCTACGGTAGTGCTACGATGGCAACAGCCGAATATGACGCTGCTGTATACACGCCGCTATACAGACAGTCTGTAGAAGGGTCGGGATTTGCCGTGGCAATAAAATTTACAGATACAAGCACAAACCCTACTTACACGCTTAAAGGGTTTTCATTAGAATTTACACCGGGAGCTAGAATGTAATGGGTACAGGATATACAAAAACAAGCCCAACAAACTTTGTAGATGGAGAGACAATTAATGCGTCTGACTTCACTACTGAATTTGACGCTATTGACGCCACGTTTGAAACGGGAGGTCATCAGCATGACGGTACAGATGGTGAAGGCGGGGCGATTGAAACGCTCCTTAGTAACACCATTACTTTTGGTACTGGCGCTGATACAGATATTTCCGTAACCTTTAATGCTAACAGCAATGATGGTGTTTTAACGTGGATGGAGGACGAGGACTACTTCAAGTTTAGCGATAAGATTATGATCATTGATGATACTACTCTTATCTTTGGTTCTGATTCCAACTGGACAATTGAGTACGATGAGAATGGGGACGATGATCTTGTAATGACAGGATCAGATATAAGCATTGAAAGCTCCACCTCTGAAAAGCCCGTCCTACAGCTACTCAATACAAATGCAGATGCAAACGGCTCTACGATTAAATTCAATAAGAACGGAGCTAGTGTTGCTGATAGTGATGTTATAGGCAACGTAGACTTTGTTAGTGAAGATGACGGAGGAAACGTCCACACCTACGGTAGGATAAGAGGCACCGTGGTTGACATGACCGGAGGCCAAGAGGAAGGCAGCATAGAATTTTATGTTGCTGAGAATGATGGTACTCTAACCAAGGGCATGGACATTGTTGGTCTTGGTTCTGATGCTAACATTACTGTGGATATATCTACCCATGATGGTGCTGCTGGTGGTCTTAAACTAGGCGGAACATTAGTCACATCAACTGCAGCCGAGCTAAACATACTAGATGGTAAGAGCTTTTTAGATGAAGATGATCTGTCTTCAGACAGTGCAACAGGTATTCCATCACAGCAATCTGTTAAAGCGTATGTAGATGCTGAAAAGGCAGATATGTCATTTGTATTGGAAGATGGCGATGGCACTGAAGTTACCATAAATAAAGACAATGAAGTTAAGTTTGTTGAGGGTGGCGGCGTTGATATTGATTGGACCGATACTGATAACGGAACTGATGGCGACCCCTATGACCTAACCTTTACCATAG
>Ga0208299_1002184_pt1 | contig 13516 bp, 26 predicted proteins | sample 15_taG_FD_184089 | JGI IMG/M metagenome (GOLD analysis project Ga0208299, IMG submission 184089) | Marine viral communities from the Subarctic Pacific Ocean - 15_ETSP_OMZ_AT15312 metaG (SPAdes) (version 2) | ecosystem: Environmental > Aquatic > Marine > Oceanic | place: Pacific Ocean | collected...
CTCGGGTGACGATCTGAACGTTTCTCTTATGCAGGTTGAGCTCAACCGATATGACCGTTTTGGATATCACGAAGGATAACAGATGAAAATCACAAAAACACAATTGCGTAAACTGATTCGAGAGCAGGTCGGCGGTCATGATTGGGATTATCGAACCAGGCGAACAGATTCACCTTATGATTCAAGCTTTGCCAGCGACGACTACAATCGAGGCTACAATGATGCCTATGACGGCGAACCAACAGATGGGCCTGATGCGACAGAAGATTATCATGATGGGTATCGAGACGGTCGTCGAGACGCAAGATCTGAGCAAAGAAGTGAGGAGATCTACGGAACATGAAAATCACAAAACGACAACTTAGAAGGATAATCAGGGAGGCGAGAGTGTTGTCCCGGGCCCCGGAGTCGATGGCGTGGCCGCGCGACGGCCAGGAAGAGACCCGACTGAACGCTGGGGTCGCCGGCGGTGTTCTAAGAGGGCTCATTCAGGAAGAGATTTCGAAATATGAGCTGGAGGAGTACGGCCTCCAACCGGGCGCTCGCGTCGTCTTGAGGGAGCCGATCGGGTGGCTCAACCTCGGTGGCCTGGAAAATTCTCCGGAGCTCAAGACCGCCTGGCTGCTGGAAGACACCGAGGTCGAAGTGGGAAACACCGACGGGGCACGGACAGAGGTGTACGACCTGGCCCGGAACCAGCTGTTCACGGTCCGGACGTCCGACCTGGTGGCAAACACATGAGAGTTACCAAACGACAACTGAGAAGGATCATTCGAGAGCGGGCAGGATCACACGGCCAGCTAACAGGCGAGCAGGAGAGTGCGCTTTGGGCATCTCTGGATGCTGCTATCGATCAATTGCATCACCAGACAGGCTATTCAATGGATCCAAAAGATGTGCTTAGTGCATTGATGAAATCTGTCAATGACTGGGGTGATGAATATCTGTATGAGCAAGACACATATGAGCCGGAGGGAATATAATGAAGATCACAAAACGACAACTCAGACAAATCATCAAAGAAGGTATTGACATTGTCAACCACGAAACTGGTGAGCTGTTGGTTTTTGAAGATGATTGGGAAACTGAAGGAGGTCATGCACCCGAGGCTGCCGCCAGAGATATAATGAAGCGCTTACGCATAACCCAGCTTGGTTCTGAAATTGACGGTGACATTGAAAACATCGAAATCACGCCCGAAGACTGGGCGTTGATGGACGTAGAGATCCACGGTAAGCGACAGCACCGGCGCAGAAAGAAGATGGAACATGAGTATAAGAAAGAGCGGGAAAGACTTAACATCGATACTCTCAAAGATCGCGCAAGTCAGTGGGGACAAGACGCCGGCGATGATTGGAAGTCAGATCACGAGAGCGGAAACCTTCCAGGCTACCCAGATTTAGAGGGTGCTGCATTTGATTTGGCAAGAAATGTCAAATACGAGTTTGCTGAAGATGAATGGGACGAGTTAGTTTGGGAGTTCGGAGACGAAGAAACAGTTTACGACTTTGTCATGGGGTCAATGGGATGATAGACGTCGCTTTAAAAATCTTAATAACGATGAACTTGCAGAGTATGAAGAAGTTATAGAGCTTTGGATTACATACATATATACGGAGGTGACTAATGAAAATCACCAAGCGCCAACTAAAACGGATCATCAAAGAAGAGAAGCAGAAGCTATTACGCGAGGGCCAGGCCCAAGAGGAAACTCTATTCGATGCTCTCGACCAATACGTCATGGTACTCGACGAAGAGATGGGCTACGATGTTCCCCGGGACCAGCTTAAGGCTGAGGTCTTAAACTTCGTCGATGGGTATTTTGAACAAACGGAAGAACCACCAGGAGGATGGGAATAATGAAAATCACAAAGAAACAATTGAGAAAACTGATTCGAGAGCAGGTCTCTCCGGGACTTCAGTCCGGTGGTGCAGTAAACACTTGGGACCAGCTCGACGAGCTGACGCCGGGCGATCGCCTCACTATGAACGGGGCACCGATCACCTTCCTGGATGTCTCCACTATCGACGGTTATCTCACTTACGTCGACACGGGAAAGACGATTCGAAAACATTTTGATGCACGAATGTCTGTTCTCTATCCCGGTGATCCACCCGATATGTCACTCGAGGTCATGCTGGTGTACCAGGGTCCGGGAGAACCACCGAAAAGAACACGCCTACCGACAAGGAAAAAGGGCGCGGGACATTCCTACAGCATATACGATTGAGAGATACAACAGTGAGAATTACAAAGAGACAACTAAGAAGAATCACAAAGGGGTAGAGACATATGTTAGAAATTTTGAAATCGTGCTGGACACTAATCGTTGGGCTTGGAGAATCCCTATTGGGAATTATTTCTCTAGTTTCAGCTTGGGGATGGGATGTCCTTTATCATTTACACGTATCTGAGCCCAGACTTGAAGGCCTACTCATCGGCATCGCGTTGGCTTGGCTAATGCTTCGTAGAGACAAGCACCCGCTACTCAGGGTGCTCAGCGCACCGCTTAAGCTCGTCGTCGATATTCTTGACCTCGCATGGGATCAGGTTGTCGAAGTTGTCAGTGACCTTTGGGGTACGGCAACTAGTTGGGTTGGTGGTATCATTGGTTGGACCAAGGGGAAGATAGTCGGGGGTTACAGCTGGGTCATGGGCCGCCTTCGGGGCCTTAAGGACAAGTTAGCTGGATTAGTTAAGAAGAAGGAAGAGTGACATGAAGATCACAAAACGACAGCTGAGAAGGCTGATCCGGGAACAAGCCGGAAACTTCAACCCCAATACACCTCACTATTGGAAGGAATTTGCTGACTGGCTACCTGGCAACTGGACCTTCACCAGCATGCACGAACAGGGCACCACAGGCGATGAAGACGGTCGAACTGTCAATTTTGAGTTTCGTGGGATGCATACCGGTGGCAATGTATGGATTGATCAGGACTGGTCAGATGCCCAATGGGATCAACCGGAAACAACCATTGGATTCATATCATATGACAGAAATGAAAACATCAAGAACTATTGTGGGCGATCCTATGTTGATTATGGCCCCAATGGCCCGGAACAATTCGCTGGGTGGTTTGGTCGCACATTTTATGAAATGATGTCCACACGCTTTGAAAATAGCCCAAAAAATTTCTTGTAGAAATCGGCGCCGCGGGGCGCAAGGAGATAAGAACACATGAGAATCACAAAAAGACAATTACGAAGAATTATTCATGAGGCGACTGGCGCGCCATGACGAGACCTTGCCATCGATGCGGAGGCCGGTGCTTATGGCAGCGAAAAATTCCAGAATGATTATATGGATGCAATGAGAGCAACCGACATGTCAGGCGGCGATGCCCAGGCAATTGCCAATAAACTAATAAATGCGGGCCTTGATGAAGATACTGCTCGCGAGTTGGCAGAAGAGATTCTAAATGATCTGGCTCACACGAGCTAGACGAACTGATTCGTTTGGTTCAGTCAAATTGGGTTAAACCCTGGAGAAGAAATGAAAATCACAAAACGACAGTTACGCAGAATCATTCACGAAGGGCTGGATTATACCAATGACTCCAACTTCTATAGTGAGGCCGAATACAACATGGGCAACGCAATCGCATACCTCAGGCAAGTCCAAGGATGGGCCAGAGAATCCGGGCGACCACACGATTCAGAGCTGGACAGCGTTATGGCATCACTTGATGCAGTGCGACAACGATACAGGGAAACCGCCATTAGCCACAATGACGACCCAGACGCCCGATCACTATCATTCTAAAGGTATAGCATGAAAATCACAGAAACACAACTCCGTAGGTTGATTCGTGAAGCTTGGCCATTATCTAAACGTGATCGACAAGACAAAATGCATGCTGCGGAACCCGGCGATGTGTTCCGTCTGGTCCAGAACACTACCGCGTTGCCAGAAGATGAAAACGGGGACATCAACCCCGGAGCAACTGGAGCTGAGCGTTTCAAAAAGGGAACCAGCGGACTGGTCACAAGGACAAACGTGGGTTCCTCTTGGAATACCACAACAGTTCTTATTGATGGACAGCTATACAGGTGTCGAAGTTTACCAATTTCTAAAAGCATAGTATCACAACATTCGAGGACACCAGAACAATAAAAATCTCAAGACGCCAACTTGGGAGCAGGCACGTAATATGATTATAGAGCACGAGCACTGGGGATCGTGGGATCTAGCGACGGAGTCGGGTCTATGAGAAAGAAAGAGCCACAAATATTCACACGTACGAATAGACAGGGTACACCTGTTGACGACACCACCCTGGGTGCGCTAGAGCAGGAGGAGATGACCGAGACCCTGGTGCGCAAGTACACAAGAGAGCTTTTGACAGAATTGGCGATGCCCAGTATGCAATGGGTGGATACGGAGTTGGGATCGCTTGATCCCGAGACGCTTGATCGAATTTGGGACATGTACACAAATACGTATTTGAGCATGGGAATGGATTTGAGTGCACCGAATGCCACAGGGCTTAAGAAATACAAGGCCGTCTTTTTAATTGATGTCGATGACCCTCCAGACGGAACTCCAGACGCATTCATCATTTACAAACCCACAGCATTTGGGAATAAAATGGCGTTATTGGGCACATGTCAAAAAGATCGATGCATTGGTAGGCGTGCGGCCAAGCGCGCGGTTGTTAAGAAAATGTTCGATTTGCTAAAATCCGGCGGATTTTTCCTTGAAGCCGGGGAAAAAATAGAAGAGATCTTACGATCTTCAAGTGTACCGCCAATATGTGATGAAGAAAAGATAAAAGAGTTTTTGGGTCCGAAATTTGTTAGGTTTTTGGGTGATTGTTACTACCAGAGAAAATTAAAGATGGCTTCAGCGATTGTCACTAAGCGTATCTATGGGAGCTTTGGCTAGACATGAAACTTCTCCGCGAGTACATAAGAACATTGATCGAGTGCGCCGAAGAGCCGGCCATGCAACCAATAATGGATCCCCTCTTTAATATGAGGGAGATGTGTAAGGAGTTTACTCTTCTTGAGGATCATCTGAACCAGCCGGATATGCAGTGTCATGATTGTATCAACAAGCATCTAATGAAGTGCGAGGCCTTGGCAGAGGAGGCGATATCACTGGACAAGGAGAATCAGTACCCATTTATAGTAAAGGTGCCGAATGTAATCAGACGCTGGCACGAGCACGTTTTGAGTGGTGGGTCTTTAGAAGATCTCGCCTCAGCTATCCGACCAGTTCGTAAAAAACTTACACCACTTGTAGTGGATCGATTTGAAACATGAAACTTCTTCGCGAGTACATAGGACATATACTAAAAGAATCAGCCCATGGTCCGTATCAAATTGATGTTGATGGGTATAACGCCTTTGTAACATTGGACGGAGAACAGATTGGTGTTTTAGAGACTAAGCTATACAATGGCAAGCTGCAAGTCCAATGGGCTGAGGTGAAAGAACCACACCAGCGAAAGGGATTGGGCTCTGCTATGTATGATGCTCTTGAAAAAGAGAAGGGAATGAAACTAACGCATGGCGACATTCGCTCTTCTGTCGGCGCATTAAGGTTATGGAAGAAGAGGCTTGGTGAAACGGATCAATGGATGCTGGATCTGTACATCGATGGGCTCTATAACAGCGAAGGTTACATTCAGGACATTCTCGGTCTTCCATGGAATTCAGAAGATTACACAGACGAGCAGGTCGAAACGATCGCAAGGGAGAATTTAGGGTTATGAAACTCCTGCGGCGATACATGAAAGAGTCAGTGATCCGCGAGTATGTAAGAACTTTACTAGAAGTTGATCTTGGTGACAAAGTATTCGCGAAGAAGGCGCCCAAAGATCATCCGCATCATGGTGACGAAGAAGATACAGACATCGAAAGTATGTTGTGGAGTGCCTTCTCAAACTGGATTCGTAGAAATAATTCTGAATATTTGGGAAATGAAGACGTTCAATCTGCAATTCGTCAAGCTGCAGATGATCCAAGGTATAACGATATTATCCGGATGCATGCTGGTTCCGACAAGCTATATCGAGGTTTAAGGATTGCAAATTGGGATAATATCGTTATTACTGGGTTAAATGACGAGCAATTCTGGCAAGCTATGCAAACAACATCAAAGAACAGGCCCTTCAAGCCAATGTCTGATTTTGTAGAAACTAGTCATGAGCTCCAACCCTGGGGCCCTGTCAAGTCCGGCCTAACATCTTGGTCAACAAGCAAGCCGGGTGCAGAAAAATTCGCATCCCAGCAACAAGACACAAAATCAACAAGGGAGTTGGGAGTTTTGCTTGTTGCCGAACCTGCAGGTGGCGAGTTTATAGACATGCGAGGATTATACGGCTATGACAGTCTTAGTCGAGTCAGCAATGAGGCTGAAGTTGTTTCCATCGGCCCTGTGAGGATAACTGGCGCTTACTTCTATCAGCCTGATAGGAAAAAGTGGTGGCACTAAGATGAACCTGCCACAGCGTTAGATGATATGGTCGACAAGGTGGCACAGACCCCTGATACAAAAACCAAAACAGCTCCATTCATGAATCTCTTTAACATAGATGATGAGTACCAGGCTATTCTTGAGGATGAGCTGGAAATTGAGTTTATACAACACTTCAAGGAAAAGTTGAAAGGCGCGCCACAAGAAGTAATGGGAATGACACTGGGCGATCTTGAGGATCAAGATAATGATTGGAATATCGATCGAGAATTAGAGGATTGGATCCCCGGTCGCGGAGATACTAAAGACCACACGGTTGATATTACGTAGGGAATGAAGTATGGAAAGTCACTATAGAGACGATGGACTCCAAGGCAGAGGAGATTCTGAATATATTTGAACATCCGACCTGGGGTGTTGATTGGGATAAGGTTGGCGGAAGTATATCAGATGAAGCTCAGTTTTGTGATATGTTGGAGAAACAGGTCGATACTTGGAAGGGCACAGCTCATAGCCTACCAGTTGCGAAACACCCATGTCGGCGACCTTGTCCGGCCAGCTGATCCTCAAAGCTTTATTCCTAATATCTTCTCGGGTGTAGCGATATATTCGTTCCACAAGCTTGTACGTACTTCATCGTTACAAGAATCAAGTTCATAACAGATGTTGTTCTTATCTCGACCCGGATATTCCAAGCGTAAAAGGTTACAACACCGTCGACCATTATCCACCGCGTACGATTTGATATCAGACCTAAATCCCGCCCTGACATTACCAACCAACTTGAGAATTACGTTAGACTCTTTTCGGAAGAAAGATCTTTTAGTCGTAGTAAAACAAGAGATGTCGAAACCTTTTCCTGATTCGATGGCATCCGCAATTCTCTCAACACCGCGAGCAGTTGTGAAGTGAAACAGCTCTTTTGTGTTGTCGGTTGATCCGTACAGCTGGACAGTCAACTCATCGTCCAAAAGAACGTAGGGCTCTAGGTCTCCACGGGAGTAAATGTACGCGAACTTAAGGCGTTCTATGTCTGGAAAATAGCTACCAAAGTCTTTTTCAAAGGACCAAAATCTATGATTGACGAAGTCTTCAATAAAATCATAGACGTTCTTTTCCGTCAGTAGATTATACCGAGGAACCTCAACATCCATCTGAAATGAGAAATACTTTCTTATCAGAGCGTCAACTTCAGGACTGATGCTTTTTCCTCCGGCCCGGGTGTCGAATCCCTGCTCTTGTAGCCTCAACATCTGAATGACAAAGGACTCCCACTCGTCCAGCGTAAAAAAAGAAGCGAACGGCTTAATATACCCCAGAATTCTAGCTTTTTCCTGGAGCGTCTCTCTGATAATGGAACGAATCATGATTACTAAATATCTTACAAAAATACCAGACGTGAATATCCAGTGTTTTTTTTGAAATGTTTGAAATGCTATCTACGTGTTAGACCGTTCGTACACTACACCCTAGGTCCGCTTTTTAGTTGATGGAAAGTCATTTTTGACGCTCCTTTTTCTTTCGCGATCCTGGTGGCGACGACCTTGTCCGGGCAGCTGATCCTCTAACAGACCAGAACACTGGCCACAGAACACTGGCCACAGAACACTGGTCACAGAATATGGGGGTCCCGGGCCCGATGCGGGCCGAGACCACCGAAAATCTCCAGAAAAAAATTCGCGCCGGTCAGGCCTTCATGGTTGACTACACCATGATGTGATTCACCGTCGAACTGGCCCGCGTATTGTTCCTGCCAATGGCATCAGAGATTTCAAAATCTCCGATAGGGAAACCTGGCTCCGAGAAACTGGTGGACGAGAACTCCTGGGATTTTGCCATGAGCTTGCAGGACGAGAAGGATATTTAGTTGTATGGCTATAACACAACTCCCATAATAGTCTATGGAATTTTTCGAAAATGAACGTGGGCCAGATACTTAAAAACACTAATGTAAGGTAGGTTTATCATGAAAATTACTAAGAAACGATTGCGAAAACTGGTTGAGCAGGCCAGGGGTGAAAGTGTCATTCACCCAGCCCAGAATTTTTACCAGACGAAGGCTCAGTTGTTGCAAACAGCACTCGAAGCCTTGCTCCAGGCACAATCATATGAGCGAAAAGAATCTTTTGAAAACGATGAAGACCTTGATGAAATCGTTGCCGATCTGAATGCCTACACTGATGCTGTCCATGCCATGATTGATATGTACAGGGGCAACGATGACGATGATGTTTCTGATTCCCAAGCGTACAGTGACGTGAATACACGCTCACGTCGGCCCAGATATTAATTATGAAAATTACCAGACGCCAGCTCAGAAAACTGGTCCGGGAACAAACCGACAACCCATATGCCTATAACAGACTCCGTAAGGCTGAGCAGGACCTGCATGCCTGGGAGCGAAAACAGCAGGAAAAGAAACAACAGCGAACAGCGCCGGATCTCAACGATGGCGACGATGCTGATCATCTTTACAACTCCGGTTTTGAAGACGCCATCAATGAGCGAGGTCTTGAGCATCCTTACAGCACAGCTTATGTTGAAGGATACAACGACGGCCAGGTGGAGACATGGTAATATGAAAATTACAGAAAATCAATTGCGAAAGTCGACAGCACGAACAGGTGACTAAATGAAGATCACCGAACAACAGCTTCGACAGTTGATTTATGAAGAGCTGTTCGTCGGTATCCACGGTGCTGGCATGGATTCTATAGATCTAAGCCAAAGATTGGGTTATGGTGGCATCGCCCTACAACAATCAGGCCGGGTCACCAAGTTCGAGGCCGATCACTTGGCCAAGCAAATTGCCAAGAAACGTCCCGATAAGATTTTCGCCTACTCACGGGGATGTGCCGCTTTTAATGAAGCAATGCTTGATGATGACATGCCCAAAAATCTTCCACCAGTTGTCTACGTCGCCCCTGCATTTTTCCGTGGTTGGAGTGATGACAACATTCAACCTTTGCCCGCCGGGAGCATTGTGATGATCGGTGCCAAGGATCGAAATGTTTCCTTGGTCCAAGCTTCACATGTTGCAGAAACAACTGGTGCTGCACTTTGGGTCAATTTCAAATACAGTCATCGGAGTATCCTTTATTCCCGCGGCAAGCTTGATGAGTTTACGCAGGTTCGCCCGAGCGACATTTCAACAGAGAATGGCTTTCCGGACTGGGGAAAAGGCGTTGCTCGCACCCGGGATCTAGATCAACAGTTTCAGGCTTTGCAGCGACTGTTGTCACCGGTGAATGAGGGATTGCGTCAGATTATTCGTGACATCTTAGCTGAGGATCTTGCATCCTTTGTGAATCGAACCACTGGTGCTGGCGAGTTCAAAGCGGCAATAAATGATCCCACCTTCGAGGAGTTTCCTGCCGAAAAAAAGAAAGCGCGCAACGCCAAAAGAATTTGGGCTGAAGAGGCTGATCACTCGTTTTTTGATAGCTTAGTCAAAGTTCACTGGTTTCAGTTTAGCCCACTGGCTTCGTTGAACTGGATATTAACGTCAGGTGGTCGTGACGAAATCTCAACTGTCCTGTATCTTCCTGACAATGACCTTATCACCAGCGGATGGGGAAACGTGGGTGTTGTGGTGGACGGGCGCGTGACAATTGCCGCCAATAGCATGGATTCTCTTTTGAGTGGATATAAAGCAAAGGGAAGTGTAGCTGGCAAGTATTCTTCGTCTGGAATTCCTAAGCGTCCGACACGGATGACTAGAAAGGAAACAGCCAACTACATTTTGGATCGAGACTCATTCAAAGAAAGCTCGCAGGGACGCAATGAAGGCATTGTTGATAACTGGAAACCCATCGCGCTGGTTCTTCCTCATGGTCAAGAAGGTAGTGCACGAGGTATTCGAAAGAAAGCACTCGAAGCTGGATTGAAAATTATTGACAGGAATGGGAAGCAGATATGAAAATCACTGCATTTCGACTTCGTCAACTGATTCGAGAGGTTCTTGAACTGGACCTTGAAGTCGGTGATGTCATTTTGACAGGAAAGTTCAAAAATAAACGAACTGTGATCAAAAAGTTTGGCAAGGACGATCTGGGACAACCAACGATTAACGACCGGCCGCTCAATTTCCGGATTGAAAAACTGCTCCCTAAAGAAAAGTGGAGCAAGAAAACCAAAGAAGAGGAAGGAATTATGGAATCCAAAAGGTTACTACGAAAAATTGTAAAAGAAGCTATAGACGCCGATGCGGTATATGATGATCTCGAAACTGAACTTCAAAATGCCATCGATCATGCATTTTATGACGGACTTGGGTGGGATGATGTTCAGTCTGCGTGGACATCGGTGCTACAAAAACATCGGTGGCGAGAAACAACTACATCAGCGGCTGTCAGGAAATCGAGTCGTAATTCATACTGACACCAGTACTCACCAGACAGGAAATCCAAAGACTCATTGAACGGGTCCTTGACAAAACTCAGGCTCGGGCAGCGTTTGGCGCCATCGCCTGGCGTTATACACTACTAACATGGGATCAAGTCCAGTCCATGTTACACTCTGTAAGCCCTGTGGGCTATCTGGATGACGGCGAGGGGCACACAGGTAGTGTATATCGATTAGCCCATGGAGAACTCCCTGTCCACTTCCAGAAACCCACTTGCAGAGAACGATTTCGCCACACCCGCTCCTGGACAGTAACACCAACAATGTTCAGTCGGCTGGCAAAAGATTGGGGCGGACTTTCTCATAGTCTCGAGCCTGAATTTCCTGTTGTCTTCTTTGCTGCCGATATCGATGCCAACCGGAAAAACTTTCTTCTAAACCCAGATGAGACCAGATCCTTCGCCGCTGAGTTTGCATATCAGAATGAGGTCTTACAAACCGGCCCCATCACACTTGCTGGCGGTCTTGTCTATCGACCCGACAAAGAAATCGGGGTCGTATCTCCTCGAGTCAGAAAAAACTGGGACCGAATGATCCTAAGCGATCTCCTCAACCGCACATAATCCATCCCTTCGTGTAAAACGGCTTGCAGCGTGGTATAATAAGGATGTCCCCAGGGAGGGGGCGCAAACCAACTTACGGGAGAGAACATGAATCGCGCGATCAAAGAAGCCATCATCAACGCCCTCGGTTCCGAATCATCATGCCGCCTCGAGGATGCAAATCCCCTGGACCCGACCACCCCGCTTCACGAGAAACTCAAGAATGTCGGCAGTGGTGTCGGCTCCAAGTATATCACATATGAGAATGTGGTGGGCTGGGACCAGATCGCCGAGGACAATGATCCCTACATCATCGTCAAGTCAGACGCAGGAACGCTTCATGTGCTCCGCATGGATCACCCCCGCCAGAAAACCTACGAGGTTGATGAGGGTAACCTGGAAGAGTTGGCTTACGCGGTACTTGACGCTGCTGAAGCCGGTGACGACTGGGACGATGACGATTACTAGGAGAACTCGGCCCCTATCTCAGCGGTTAGAGCATTCTCAGGAGGACAAACACAGATTAGTTAAATCTCAAGGGCCTTTATCATAGCGGTTAATGATTTCGTCTCATAAACGACACTACCTGAGTTCGAATCTCAGAGGGCCCACCAAGCAAGGAGAAAAAATGACGTACAAATACGGTGGCCCGTTCAGAATTACAGTCCCATCCCACGGCATCAAAGGCCTTGCACGAACCATCAAATGGCAGGGTGTGACTGTTGTTTGGGATCATTTTCCGAACTTCGAGTTCCACTACCCTCGTGATCTGATGAATGAGTATTTCATCTCAGGTTTCTGGGACTGCTGCTAAAGGAGATTACAATGGGAGCCGAATTGTGGTTGCTTGGACAGCCCCCACAGTGGGTGGGTTCACAACTGATGATGAACGAGATGCAGCAATGACAATGGCTTCCGATGCCGACATTGCTTGGGTCCGTCCGGGCCGAAAAAAATCCGGGACGGCAAAAAATCTGGCACGAAGAAATCTCGTGTAAGATGTTTCCCAGCGTGGTATAATGGGTATGTCGGGAGGGGAATCCCGATGGAGAAACCATGACCCGCAAGCCTCGAAAACGACGAAACGACCGGAATCACCTGGTCTACAAGCTGACTTGCTCTGAAGATGGCTCCTTCTACATCGGGGTGACCTTCATCGAGCAGCGGAGCGCCGAGAAAAGTCTGCGGCGGCGGTGGTTGGCGCACCAGCGGAACGCCCTGCGATACAATAAGCAGGAGCTCCTCTCACAGACCATCCGGAAGCACGGACCGGAAACCTTCACACGAGAAGTTCTCCAGATCGTCCGCGGCAAACAGGCTTGCCACGACCTGGAACGGGAACTGATTCAAGAACTCCGGCCCCACCTCAACATGGAAGGCATGGGCCGGAAGAAAACCTCGAAGAAGGAGAACTAATGAAACACGAGAAGGTACTCAAAAAGGTTATCGATCGACTGGGCATCGAGCCTGTCGAAGGTTATAATGGCAAGTTCTCAGTTCGCTATGGCAACAAGGTCGCCTCCTGGTATCGCGAGTCTCGAAATGGTGAAGCGTGCAGTTTTCACATTCGACGCTGGGATGATACTCCAGACTCGATGACCGATTACTTCCCTGGCTGGTATCCAGACAATGTCACTCAGATGCTGGATAGCCTGTCCCCGCCTCCACCGAAGTTCCCAATCGGGGCATTGGTCCAGGGCAAACACAACAAGCGAGCCACACGGAACGGATTCGCCGGCAAGGCTGGACTAGTGCAGGAGCACTCGCCCTATGGTGGGAGCTGCCGAGTCTACTGGGACGGGGTCCCTGGCACCAATTGGATCTCTGAAAGGGATCTGCTGATGGTCTCATAAGGGATCATTGGTGATCTACTGAGTTACAATACTGACCACAAGGTATCACAGGAGAGTTACTATATGAGCTACGCACTGGAAGTTTCTGACTTGATTGAGTCGGCAGAGATTTTGGCCGAGGACATCGCCAACATGTTCCGCTACAACGAGCGTCTTTTGGATGCGATGGGCGAGGTCCTGGAGCAACTTCGGGAAGAGGTTGACGAAGAGGATGATGATGACGAGTGAGTATAGACATGACGGCCCGTACAGGCGTCCTGCCAAAGGCGATCTGGCCTATCGTGTGCTCAAG
>Ga0208299_1002185_pt1 | contig 13516 bp, 28 predicted proteins | sample 15_taG_FD_184089 | JGI IMG/M metagenome (GOLD analysis project Ga0208299, IMG submission 184089) | Marine viral communities from the Subarctic Pacific Ocean - 15_ETSP_OMZ_AT15312 metaG (SPAdes) (version 2) | ecosystem: Environmental > Aquatic > Marine > Oceanic | place: Pacific Ocean | collected...
ACGAATAAAGTTAGTAACGCAGGAGTTGTGATAACAGACACCACTGGAGTTGGAACTGCTCGTTGGGTTTTAGCCGCAGCAGGTTACGGGTTAAACAAAGCTATTTTCGGATATGGGTACGCACCTTCTTCTGCTGTTTCGCTTACGAATAAAGTTAGTAACGCTGGAGTTGTGATAACAGACACGACTGGAGTTGGAACGGCTCGTTACTATCTAGCCGCCGCCAGTTACGGAACGGACAAAGCCATTTTTGGGTATGGAGACAACGGGACATTTCTTGTCAGTATGACGAATAAAGTTAGTAACGCAGGAGTTGTGATAACAGACACCACTGGAGTAGGATCGGCTCGTTATATTTTAGCCGCAGCAGGTTACGGAACGGATAAAGCTATTTTCGGATATGGGTCCACAGGTTCAAACGTTTCGCTGACGAATAAAGTTAGTGATGTAGGAGTCGTTTCCACAGACACGACTGGAGTTGGAACTACTCGTAATGGCTTAGCCGCTGCCAGTTACGGATAAAATGGCAAGTAAATATAATAGCGAATTCAACTATCGGTATCTGGTCGAGGGCGAAACGATTTGGGCCAAAATCAAAACCCTCGAAGGTTTTTTAGAGGGACGAATTCGGGCCAGAGGTTTGGAGGAAATCGGTAAACTTAAACTGGAGGCAAAACGTGAGAAATTGACGAATGCCGAAAAGACTGGTGCTTCATCCTGGGACATTAAATTGCTAAAAGTTGAGGTGATGGAAGCAGAAAATTGGCTTGCCTCAGAAACTGATGGATTTTACAAAAACGATGAGGAAATTAAGATTTTGGAAAAACTGCTGGCTGAAGCTTTTGAAATTGCAGAACCAACACGGATCAATGGACATTCAGACGAAGAAATGTGGGAGGCGAACCAGTGCAATGAATATACACTCAAAGTAGCCAAAGACATGCAATCAGAAATCATAGCTAATGGGAGACCGTCATCCATGACTATCAGACAGGCCATGTCTGCACCAGAAACCTGGGAAGCTGTTAAAAAAATTGGTTTAGTTCCGCATGACTGTCATCTGATCACAGGGTCGAATGATCCGCAGAAAATCATATTGAGTCTTCCAGAACCTGATGAAAATTGAAAAATTACTGCTTTATTATGATGCGTTTCCAGTTGATTTGTTGACAGATACCAGACCAGAATTTGAATTAAAAAATTATGAAAACAGGACAGGAGAAAAACTATCAGAACAACTAAAAAGAGATGGACAAAAAGAACCGATTATTATTAACGCAAATCGATTTGATGCAAAAGTCCGTCGGGTTCCTTCGTATATAGTTGTAGAACCTGGAGGATGTAGGCTATCAGCCATGCGGCAATTAAATTGGACGCACTGTAAGGCTATCGTTTTAACCTATAATTTTATGCTTTCATACTTAGAAAAAATTAACTTTCTTCATCATAAGAATGTTCCAGTGACTCGTAAAGATTTAGGTGATTATTTCACAAGTTTAGAATCACCAAGTTTCGAGTGGACTGAGCGATTTTTAACCAGCTAAAAAGGAACTTATGCAATACGCAAAAATTAAAAACGATAAGATTGAAAAATATCCTTATAACGAGGGGTTTTTAACAGAAGATCACCCATCTACTTCTTTCCCATCTGATCCGCTGAGTAATGCCGGATTAAGAGATGCTTTCTCAGTGGTTCAGGTTTTCCCAAAGACAAGAACTAAATTTGATGAACGAACCCATAACTGTACAGCTGGAGGGCCGATTTTAAAGTCTGGGAAATGGGAACAGACATGGGATATATCAAAAAAATCTCCTGAAGAGGTGACCGTAGACGAAGGGTTCAAATGGATGGAAGTCCGAAACCAACGGAACCAGAAGTTAGAAGAAACTGATTGGCAGATGGTCAAAGCCTTGGAAACTGGAGAGGATGCATCCGATTTGCGAACTTATCGCCAGAAACTCCGGGATATTCCACAGGATCAGGCGAACCCTTTTTCGATCTCATGGCCTGAGTTATAACATGACAGGGCTCTTCATTTTCTTTCTGATTTATATCAGCCTTATTCTGGCTGGCGTTTCAGTGATCTGGTATTTGATGAATAATTATGAGGCAATAATTTTTAGGAGGGATAGTGCGAAATGAACCCAGCAGATTATGCATATGCAACTGGTCGAACCCATCCTGATCTCATGGAAGTAGATAGCTTGCTACAGTTGATAGAAAGGATTGGCCTACCAGCAGTTATTATTGGGGCAACATTCTTTTATATTTATAAAACTGCTCAATCACATAGGGACGAAGTTAAGTCATGGCAAGAGAAAGATACGGTAGCAGATTCAAGACTCATTGATGTGATTAATCTGTCCAATACGAGAAATGAGAATTTTCAATCGGCATTGAACGAACAGACAATGGCGATTAGGGAATTGTGCGGTGAAATCCGAGGAATGAAACCAAGCAGGAGATAAATTGGCTAAAGAGACTACGGTAACGACTGTTACTAAACCAGATGCTCCGAAGCCGATACCTCCTAAAATGTCGGTGAATGAGAGGATTCAAGTAAGTAGGTTTATTGCTCGGTTTGTAGTGGCTTTATCTGCACTCGCAATTTTCGCCTATATTGTACATGTAATGTTGGGTAGCGCTGATGAGCTTCCAACGTCCTCAAAAGATTTATTGAATATTTTGATTGGAGCTTTTATTCCCATCATTAGTGGTATCGCAAAATACCATTTTGAGAGTGGAGGTGATCTACACCAAGAAGAAGAAAAGAACCCCATAGCACCCCATCCTGAGAAGGAAAAGGAAACTGAGTGAATCATTTTAGTTGGCTTTATGATTTCTTCGTAAAGGATAATTATGATAAACATAAACAGGATAACGAAAGGAAAGAAATGGTTAACCTCATTCTGCCATTTGTGGCAAATATGCTTAAAGACTTAGTAGCTGACAAAGCTCAGTCTTTAGCAATAGAACATCTCCAACCTCATCTTGATAAACTTCCCAAAGAAGTTAGACAGGCATTTGATGATGCCGTTGATGGGGATAATGCTCATTCTCATAAGTCCGTCCTGGAGCTTGTCAAAGGAGTTGATTACACAGTCAAATAAGAGTTCTTGGTTAGCTATGTATATCAGTCCGAATTTTACTCTGAAAGAGCTCATCTATTCTCCTGATGCTCAACGAGCCAATATCAAGCAGGAGCCAACTCTTTTAGCAGTTGCGCGAATGACTGTCCTGGTTATTAAAGTTCTCCAACCGATCCGAGATCATTATAATTTGCCTCTCAAAGTTAATTCATGTTATCGGTCAGAAGCCTGGAATGCTCATATTAATGGGTCATCTAAGAGTCATCATTGTTGCAATGGTGAGTCAAGTGCAGCCGATATTGAAATTTCATCTGAGTCGGTCAGTAACCTGGAGCTTGCTGAATATATCAGAGATAACCTAGAATTTGATCAACTGATTCTTGAAAACTATGATCCTAAAAGAATTCAAGCCTGGAATGGTGAAGAAGAAGGACCGAACTCTGGATGGGTTCATGTCTCCTATAATGCTTTGGGTAACAACCGCAAAGAAGTTAAAAGGATGCTTTATGACAGGAATGGAAAAGCTAAGTACTTCCCTGGACTTACTGAATAAAACCACACACACATCCTATGGTTATTTGTGGTATTATAAAAATCCTCGCAATCCGTTGCAATCAGTGTGCTCCCGTAGTTTAACTGGATAAAACAAGGGATTCCTAATTCTCTTGAGATGAGGTGGGCGTAAGGATCGCGAGGTGGTGTGGTGGTTGGTGTGGTTTTACTGGAGGAGATTTACGGTGGAATCCATATCGATATTGTCCCAATCCGTATAGTTATTTAAAGTCACATCACTGCTGGAGTGACCGGCCCATTTACTCACCTTCTCCAATGCACCTCCTGCATCGAGAGCTTGGGTGATCCCGGACTTTCGCAAAGTATGAAGCGGATCCCCGGTGAGTCCCAATTGATCACGGTATTTAGCAAAGATCGACGACAAGGCTCCTGGATAAGCTCGCCATTGCTTGCCTTCACCTGAATCCAAATACCAGATTTCTTCATTCGATCTCTGGGAATAATCTTCTTTCAGATAATCGAATAGTCTTCGGCCCATCTTGATATTCCTTCCCTGGCGTTTCTTGACTTTAAAATCTAAAGGAAGGACATCACGGATTTGAATGATTCCACGATGGATGTTGATTCCTCCATATTCGTGACTTAAAGGATTCAAGGGCAAGCTCCAGATCTCGGAGGCTCGCATTAAGGCATACCGAGCAAGCATGAAGACCCTTAAATGATGGGGATCTCCAGAGCTGATGACCAACTCCTCGAACTGTTTTAGGATCCTCAGTTTGTCAACCGGATCATTCTGATTGACCCAGGAGTGAGTCGGCTGCTTCGTATACTGAATCTTTTCGATGAAGATCGATTCATCGATCAGTTTCTTTCTTTTCAACCAGTTGAATGCACCCTGGAGGTGCCTTTGATGTTTGTTTATCGTCGTATCCAGAAGTGGTTTACCCCGGTAGATCATCTTTTTTAGATGATTCTCAAAGGCTAACTCCATCAAGGAGTTATAAGCTTTGATTCCATGATCTCCATTGACCTGGATCCAAAGACTCAAACTTGCCCGGTACTGGGTGAAGGTTGCCCGAGATCTCCTGGGTTGGATAAAATCCCAAAGGAACTTGTCAAAAAGAAACTGAATCGAGTCTTCTTTTTTAATGAGCTTCTCCTTTGTTTTTCCACCACGGGATTCAACGAGCCTTTCCTGGTATCGGAGATGCAGCAGTTGAATATCCTTTTTACTTAGAGTCTCTTCCGAGATCCCTTGAGTCTCTTTCAGTGTTGCAATCACGAACCTCGAAGCCTGACCTCCGAGCCCTAGGTTCTGATGATCGCGTCCCATCCAGCGTGTCCCGTCGAGGGACCATAGTTTCCTTGGTCGTCCCATAATGTTCCTTTTCATTGAGGATTGATAATGCTTCTAGGATTTTTTCCCTACATGCCATATGAGAGCATTTATTGATCATGAATCATCCTCTATTTTTCTTTTTGAATAGCTTCGGTCAAAAGCTCACGAACTATTTCCAGCTTCGCTTTAAGTCGCTCGTTTTCAAGTTTTAGCTCTTCATTGATTTCCTCTCCAGGGTCATTTCCGAAGAAGATGAAATTAATGTCGATTTGATGCTTTCTGCAATAATCGATCATTGCCTCAAAGGGTAATTTCCCTCGAGTTTTGAAACCTCCTAAAGACTGCTTGGAGATTCCGATTTCCTTGGCAACCAGGTCATCACGTTTAACCCCGATTGCCTTCTGGAATCTTTCATAAATAGGGTCTATATCCATTTGCCTCCTCATTTAGTATTTTTTTTGTTGACTCGGACAACATTATCTATATGCTGTCTAAGTAGTACGCTATTAAACACTACACACTTAAACAGTTAAACACTCGATGATACGAAGTCAAGACCTTATTAAAAGCGTGGAGGCAGCCGAGATGCTCGGCATCACCGTCGATCAACTGAGAAAGCGTGTTCGGGACGGATACATTGTTCCAGTTGTTCGAGAAAGAAATTTCATGCTCTTTTCCAGGGAGGAACTGAGTGAATATATTTCAGAAGAGAGTCCGGGAACTTGAGTTGACTCACCAGGAGATCGCATTGGCTTTGAATCAGCCCAGGTCTTCTGTATCTGCATGGATCGCAGGATCGCGCAGAATCCCAGGGAAACAGGAGACGAAGTTCGCTCATCTCTTAAAACTTCCTCCGAAGGAAGTTGTTCGATGGAACCGTTCGTGGGATAGGCAGATCTCTCGAAGAGAGCGAATGGAACTCGCTCGAAAAACGGCACACCACCAGGCTGCGAAGGTCACCAGGAAGGAGATTGATGATGCTGTAAAACAGTATCTGGCAGCCGGTGGCACGATCAAGAGGCTGAAGGATGGACCGGATGCTTCTCGCTTAGAAAAAGAAATCGATTCTATAGGATTACATCGATGAAACACTACTCTCATTCCGCACTTGGTAAACGCCTCGACTGCGGTCAAGCCTTTAAATACAAATACATCAATCAGCTGCATGAGAAAACGAAGATAAGTCTGATCTTCGGTTCCGCAATTGATCGTGCAATCAATGCAGTCCATATCAATTATCTCGACCGGATGAACCACGATCTTCCGATGCTTCATTACGACCAGGTGATGCTTAATTATTATAATGAAGAGAAGAACCTGCTTGAGCATGAACTGGAAAAAGAAGAATGGGATGAGCTGGAAGAGCTCGTGATCCGGATGATCGATCATGAGGTGATGAAGGAGTTCGAGTCTATGATCGACTATGAACCAAAAGAGGTTCAAAAGAAGATCACGTTGAAGATTCACGGTCTTGCGATGCCGGTGATCGGATACCCGGATCTGATTGCAGAAAGGCAAATCCCTGCATTCCAAGAACCTGGTCAGGAGGTCTTGATCTTAGATGGGAAAACATCAAAGCAGAAGATCTCGAAAGTCTCTCATGGCTACAAGCAGCAGTTGTCGACCTATGTTCTTGCGATCATGCGTGAGAAGGGCTTGACGAACATCCCGTCAGCAGAACTGAGAGTCTTGGTTAAAACCAAAAAGCCTTACTGGCAGATCATCCCGGTTCATCTGACAGCAGATGACTTAGGTCTTGCGCTCGAAGCCTACCGTGAGCATGAACTGGCAATCGCTGCCAACTGGTATCCCTTGAATCGTGGATCTAACTTTTGTTCGAAGAAACAGTGTCGTTATTTCGAACAGTGTCATGAGGATCATGGATCTGATCTTCAGGAAATCTTAAACCAGGTGAGTTATGCGTGAAGAAGATCTAAAAACTGTTTTAAGTATTTTAGCGGAGCAAGCTAGTGCTCAGGCAAAGATGAATGGGAAACTGATCGATAAGCTCGATCTGTTCAGTCGAACAATTCTTATGGTCTTGGAAGTTCAGAACCGGATGATCGAAGTCATCCCGGAATGGATCGAACGGGCCGAAAAAGGGAATCCTTTGTCGGATTCTGAGGTGGAAGACATTAATAAATATACGGAGCATCTGCTCAAGAAAGTGAACTAGGTGGATAGGATCGATCGGCTGGAAAGTGATCACAAACATCTTCGGAAACGATTTGATATGTGGCAGGAGCTCCGTGAAATGGACATGGATGTTTATGAGAACATTAAAAAATCTGTTTACGAAAACACTGAAATGATCGATTTAATTAAAAAATTTCTAGCTCGAGAACATAGTTTCAATGCTAGGAAGGAACTTGAAATAGAAAAGAAAGGAAACCGCTAAATGAGCTTAAAAGACATAGTAAAAACCGGTCCGGATTTCGATACCTTCCGGATGATCATCTATGGCATGGGAGGAATCGGGAAATCCACGCTGGCAAGCCTAGCTGAGAAACCGATCTTCCTCGACATCGAAGGAGGGCTTGCTGGAATCGATGCAAACTCGATCCCACTTCAGGAAACAGATTACATGGGGTTCTTAGAATCCTTAAAGATGCTTTACGAAGAAGATCATGACTACAAAACCCTGGTTGTGGATTCTTTGGATTGGCTCGAGCGTGTCGTCCATCGGCATACATGCGGAGTCAAGAAAGTCGATGACATCGCGGATCTCGATTGGGGGAAAGGCTACGTTGCAGCCCTGGGCTTCATGGAACAGATCATCAATAAGTTCGATAAGCTACGTAATCACAAAAAAATGAATATGATTCTCATCTCACATGCAGCAACCACGAAAGTCGAGGATCCTGGTGTCCCGGAATACCAGAAGTGGGCTTTGCAGCTGCATTACAAATCCGCTGCCAAGCTCTTTCAATGGTCGGATATGTGTCTGTTTGCAACCTATGATGTCCGGACGACGAAAGAAACCGGAGCATTCAACAGACAACGGACTCTCGCACATGGAGGAACCAGGGTTTTACGGACTCGGGATCAACCTACTCATGCTGCGAAAAACAGGATTGGTCTCCCGGATCCAATGGAAATGGACTGGGATCTGATCCAGGAATTTATCAATAACGCGAAAAAGAAAGGGAAACAATGACTGGATTTTATGATCCTGGAGAAACCTTCGAATCTCAATACGGAGACATTCCGGAAGGTGAGTATCCTGCTGTCTTGAACAGCTGGAACTGGAAAGCAACGAAAGCAGGAACAGGGCATTATCTGGAGATGGAAATGATGATCATCGATCACATTCTCATGAACCGTAAACACTGGGAACGACTGAACCTTGATAATCCGAATGAGAAAGCCGTTCAGATCGGAAGGGAAGTTCTCAATAAGTTCTTAAAGGCAATCAAATGGGTTGAAACGATCGCGAATGAGGAAGAACTCTTCAAGGCAATGGCCGAGCTCCAGGGAACGAAGGTGAATATCATCGTCAAGCATAAGCAGAGGCAGGATGGGGATAAGGATGTCCAGATAAAAGACTTTAAACCCTATGAACGACCGGCTACCAGTGCAACTGGTGACGATATCCCTTTTTGAAGATTCACGCCCAGCCGGAGGTGGCGTTAGTAACACCGGCTTTTTTCATATTGTTCCATGGTAATTCAAATAGCCCTGGGGAATGGGCTCCAGGGTTGTTTGGAAGTGGAACACTTCTCCTATAAAGACCTAGTTTTACTGCTAGGTCTTTCCTTGAAAGCAAGATGAGCATCATATCAAAAGCAAATTTGAGCAACGATCCCTTCCTTCACATCGAGGTGATAACTTCATCTGATGAAGAGGTTCCCTGTCAAATCCAGAGAAATATTGTGAATCATTTTATGGGTTTGAATATTTCACCAGGAAGCAATCGTACGGATTTCAATACTGGAAATGAAGTCGAACATTTTAAAGAACATCCGCATCGATCAAATAACCAAATGGAGATTTCGCATGACAGTGAAAGTTTTTATTTTACTATCAAATATCCGTGTTTCTATGACAAAAAGAAATATTATATCCGAGTAGCTTTCCTGTGGGAGCTATGGAACCACAAGGATTTTCATAACCACTACAAAGCCGTTAATGAGTCAGCAGCTTTTGTGATAAATGAAATGGAATCATAGCGTTCCCTGGGAGATCACGATCGAAGCCCCGTGGCCTCCTTCAGTGAACCGATACTGGCGAGCCTGGAGGAACCGCATGATCGTTTCCGGAGAAGGAAAAGATTACAAAGCTCATATGAAGAAGCATCTTCTCAAACAGTTGGATGTTCGCGATCTTCCCTTGTTTCCGAAACCGATGAGACTCGAGTGTGACATCCAGGCATTTCCACCAGATAAGCGAGGTCGCGATGTTGATAACATCCAGAAAGTTCTCCTGGATTCTCTCACCGGCATTATCTGGGAAGACGATGTCCAGGTCTACAAGGTCAGTGCAGAGAAGATCTATGCCGAAGGAGATAAGAACTACTGCATCGTCACAATCAAGGAGATGGAATGATTTTTATCTACTAGAAGCGTGCAACGCGCTTTAAAATACGCTTTTAAATCATAAGGGAGAACAAATGAACTCAGTTGAAAAAATAAACGCAGAAGCGTGGGAGCAATTCGGGCGATGGGAAAAGCGGATGAACGCTAGATTCTCAGAATGTTTTGAAGATGTTGAATTGTTGGAACGCGTCGACATTTACACAGGACAAATAGAAACATCGGAATCTACACTGGATTCAAGGATTGGAAATGAAACGCGAGATTAAGATTCCAAGTGAGATCTTTTATGACAAAAGACTCGGTCACTCCGAACGTATCCTTTTAATTACCCTCTATACGTTCATAAACCCACGCACCATGATCGCGAAACCCTCTCTGAGGGGGTTAGCCCTGCGTGCCGGTTTCAAGTCAACCAGGACGGTTAAAACGTGTTTACTCGGTCTGGAGAAGTTTAACTGGGTCAAGGTCACATCGAAAAAAGGATCCGCAAACGAGTATAAGCTCTCAACCCAGGCAATCCTTGGGGGGGGTATTGAAGAAGGTACCAGTACTAGCTTAGCTAGCACTCTCTTAACTATAGATAAACTAACTACCACTAGCACACACACACAAGAGCATGATAGCAAGCAGCAAAGACCAAGCCACAAAACAGACCAGCCTTACTTTACTGGTAAAGAAAATACTGAAGAAGTTCAATTCGACGAGAACGAAACCGATCCAAGTCACGGAGGATCTCCTGGAAGCCTGGCGAGAAACCCTTGGGATTTTATTGGAGAGCTATACCGAAGAGCGCGTACTGGAAGCAGCGACCCGAGCCCAAATGAGGACGAGTCACTTCCCGGGACCAGCAAACCTGCTTGAGATGCTCGAGGATATGGAAGCTCCATCAAGTCACGATGTCACTTTGGTAGAATACCGGAGGCAGGTTGCCGGGATCTCTCAGTTCTGGTGGAGTGCTTACCGACATGCCGACCCAGCCGTGCAAGGCCAGGTCGATCGCATCCTGAGAGAATGTCACTGTGATGGAGTACCAGCTTATGAGTCACTGAGCAAATTCAAGTCACTGGTTTTAGAGGCCCATCCGCTCGCCAAGACGCGTGTTCTTGATAACTCCAACCAAGCGGATGAGCAAAGAGATATACAACGGAATACGCTTGTTCCCTGTCTCCCAGTGCCAGATCAGCATGTGGTCGGAGATTCCGCATATCTTCGCGAGCGTGCGCATCGAGATACCGAGCAGTTTACGAGTCTCGCGGAGCTCCTGAGCGGTCATCCTGATCGGTTGCCTGGTCGATGAGTCACGTTGTTGTGTGTGTGTGGTTTTTATGATCATGGTTTTTTAATTTTCAGTCTGTTATCTTACAAGTCCTACCTCGAGTGTCCTTGAGGTGATGGATCCCGGGCTCGAGCATTGCCGTGCGTTTGAGGGCCCGGGGTTTTCCGTTTAAATTAATTTTTTCAAACTTCGGATATCTTTTTTCTTTAAAACTACCCGGCTAGGTTCATTGAATAACGGATACTCTAAATAGATATCCAGTGAGTAGTAGCAATGATTGCAAGTTTCTCTGTATGAGGGTCTAACCTTCAAAATTCCATCCTTTATGAGAATGTCAAATGGAACCATCTGAAAATTACGTTCATTTGATCTTCGGCCGCTTGCATTCCTTGAAGGAGACCAGAAAAATGAATTCTTATATTTTTCATGATCTTCTAAAGTATGCTGAATGCAGACTTTAAGTTTAGGGCTTGTTTTTTTATAAGCTTTGAATGTTTTCATAAGTTCCTTTCATGTTTCGTTATGCCAATACAGTTGGCCGTTATCATCGATCATACGCTCGATCCGGATCTCGTCCTCGTCGAGCCTGTTCTGTATGTCACGTTCGTCGAGTTCATCGACTAGCTTCCTGGCATGATCCACCAGGGCTTCGCGGATCGCGCTATCCCTAGCTTTGATGAGTTTCTCGATCGGTGTTTTCATTTTTCTTCCTTCCAGTAAATCGGATCGTTCGGATCGAAGTTGGTAACGCCTTCATCCTCCTCGAATTGCAATAAAAAAAGGCGAAGGTTTTTTTCGGTATTCTCGTCGGCAAACTCCATATCCTCGATCGGGGTCGGGTTCAGCCAGTCCGGCTCGCCATCGGCAAAGGTCGGGAAGCCGATCCAGTCGCATTCCGCATCACTCCAGACATAGGAATGCCCGTCGTTGTCGTTGTAGATCACTTCAGTTTTTGTTTTCATTTTCAAATCTCTGTTTGAGTTCATAATCTCGAAGCCAGGCCTTCCAGGCTCGCTCCGGTCGTTTGGTTTTCCGATCGTCCGGAAGGATCCAGACTTTCTCGTTTCGTTGTTTCACCCATCGCCAGGCATGGCACTCGAGAATGAACCTGGCTTTTGCCAGGATCCGAGTCTCTGCTGTTTCATAAGTCACGAAGGTGTATATCGAATTCAGGATCCGCTCTTTCAGATCCTTTCGCTTCGGCTCCCAGACCTGGGACTCCTCGAATAAATCGAATTGCTCCAGGGCTGGTTTGCTTTGCAGATATTCAACGGCTCTTTCAGAACATAATTTTTCATCTTCTTCCAGGGCCATGACCAGGTCGTCAAGATAGATCTCATGAATGCATTCTTGAACATCCCGGATCTTCCTTTCGTAGCTTCTCAAATAAGCTTCGAAGTGTTCGCGTTTTGTGTACTTGCCTGGCATAAGTCAATGCCTCGGATAGCTGACATTGATTACACCAGGATCCCAGCATTGCCGGCATCCCAGGCATTGATTTTTTTGACTACGTGCCGGGCATGTCCAGCCTTGAGTCACTACAGTCGATGTGCCGAGCCCATATTTTCTAGCAAGCTTCTCCGGTCCCGGCTCATCGATCATATGGGCAGAGAGTCGGATCATGAGATTAGGTGGGCATGTGAGCCGGTTCAATACACGTTTGACAATCCTATATTCCCGGGTTGGTAGCCAGTGCCTGACATGCGGAGTGAGCTCGCAAACTTGGATGATCCGTTCAAGCATTCGGTCGCTTTGCAAGTCTCCGGAGTCCAGCCAGCGGAACCAGGTCTCGCGCTCGAGTGCTTTGACCATTAGATCAATCCATGCCTTGCCTGTACGCTTGAACCTGGTTTGCCTGCGTTCCTGCGCATGTTGCACAACTTCAAAGCTGTAGTGGCCCTTGCAGGCATAACAACTGTTGCAGACTGAGCCATCAATCTGTCTTAGTTTTGATCCTGCTTTGCAATGCCTGGCTGAGATCGACCAGCCCTTCCCGGGCATCTTACCAGGGTTCGAGAGTCCACCGATTAAGGCCTGTGCCTCAGTCACTGTAGTAAATTCGTCCATCGTAGTGTCCTTTGATGAAATTAAATCCGGATTGCCGTCCGGATCCTGATTGAAATAACCAGGCGCGGAGCCTCTCGCTTGAAAGGCTCCTGGTCTAGTCAGTGCTTCCGGTTGAAGTTTTCGATAAAAACAAGAGCTGATTCAATTCGTTCAAAGAATTTGAAACAATCATGCGGTTTATTTGCAGGGCTTCGCGTCTCGAAACCATCATAGTCTTGAGGGGATTCACATTGGCAACCTAGTCGGATGAAAACCGGGTAGTCCTGGTGATCCGGGTCACGTTCGCATAAGACTGCGTAGGGTTTTTCTTTCATAGTTCCTCTAGTGCAAAAGGGTTTCAAGACCTAGGTCAACCCAGGCCTGGATGCTTTTCTCGTCAAGCCCCGGGTCAATGCCTCTCCAGTAGCCGTTTGATTTATTCCAATCAACGCACTTGAACAGAATTTGTTTGAATTCTTCCAGCGTGCCGGCTGTTTCAATTGTTGTGTCTCCTTCGCAGTAGCTAACTATTTTGAATTGTTCCGGATGCGCCCAGGTTCCGAAGTAGGATGCATCCTGCGTAGTGTCAATCTGAGCCCAACCTTTCGAAACTGAGCACAAATCGAAATCAAAGGCGTAGCGATTCTCTACAGATTCTTCGCCGGTTGTTGAATATCCGTATTGTTTAGTTTTGATAGGCATAGTGTCCCTTTCGAT
>Ga0208299_1002189_pt1 | contig 13508 bp, 19 predicted proteins | sample 15_taG_FD_184089 | JGI IMG/M metagenome (GOLD analysis project Ga0208299, IMG submission 184089) | Marine viral communities from the Subarctic Pacific Ocean - 15_ETSP_OMZ_AT15312 metaG (SPAdes) (version 2) | ecosystem: Environmental > Aquatic > Marine > Oceanic | place: Pacific Ocean | collected...
AAAAAGGACTCGGATTATGAAGATACTTATTTAGACGAAGAGATTGATGAAGAATCACTTGATGAGCATACTACGGGAATCTCTTGAATAATTATTCATCGGATTTAATAGCATTTTCAAGAGCATAGATAATACGCAATAATTGAATTGCACCTTCTTTTCCGACACAATTTACTTGGTTGATTACTGTTAATAGTAATTCAGCATCTTCGGGTTTGAAATTAATAGAAACTTCATCCATATACATCACTTGTTCATCTATCTATTTGATACTATTTATCAAGACAATAAACCTACTCCACCTGCCCCTGCCGATAAAGCGTTAATAATATCGCTAATGGCGGCGGCAATAGAATTGAATTCTCCACTCAATGCAAAATCAAAACCGGGGTTCGTGGTGGGAGGTAATGGGGCGGGTGAATAAGGGGTTGCTGACCCTTGAACAACGGGTGTCGCACCATAGAAACCAACAGTAGTTCCATCGTGGTTTAATGCACCATCAATTTCTAAGTCTGTGGTGATTTTTGCTGAACCTGTAACTGTAAGTAGGCTACCACTAAAAGTCAAATTTGCTTCACCATTTAGAGCAGTAGCGGCTGAATATGTGGCTATCCTATCATTAGCACCATTAGCCGTAGCAGTAATAGCGGCGGCTGAACCACTTGCGGCAGATGTAAGCCTTCCTTGAGCATCAACTGTAATATCCGCAGAAGTGTATGAACCTGCGCTAACGGTAGTATCTGCTAATGCAGGTGCGCCATCACTACGCAAAAATGTTAATGCTGTTCCATTTATGGCACTTGGACCTACTTCTGCGGTGGGGTCTGCCCCCGTTCCACCACCACCGGATGTGTCTATTACTGCCGCCCCGTTTGAAGCGGAAGTTAAATCACCCGATGAAACAGTAATTTTGTTAATCCCAAATCCTGTGGTTGTCCCATCAGTTACTTCAAGACCACTTTGACCCGAATTAGAACCTGTATATGTATTTCCCATATTAATCACTTATTAAACCGTTTCTAATTGTATCTTATCAGTTTCCAAGAATCCCATTTTTTGTTCCGACCATCCAACAAATGCAGATTCCATTGTTCCGGTAGTAATAGCACCACCCGTTTCATTAATAACTCTAAATAATATTTGTTTTTCAACAAAAAGTGGCACTTCAAAATCCCATTGGTCCCTTCGGGGAGTTACCGGCGACCATTGAAAATCCGCCCATTCCATCATTAAGCGACCATCAACCCATATTTGATAAGTTACACCTGCGGTTGCACTTGCTTCACTATGTCCAAAAGAATTAATTTTGTAAAACTCACCGGAAGAACCGGGACTCATTAATGATGCGACAGGTGCGGCATTTAGTGTGCCACCTGCACCTGTTGGAAAACGATTATTTGAGGCTTCCCAAGGTTCTCTCCCCGACATAGCCTCACCTGCTGATGTAAGTGTTTGTGTAGGCACTACGGGCGGTGTTGAAGGTGTAGCAACAGGAGTCGTTGATGCGGCAGAACCTATTGCTCTTGAAACATTGAGAACAAGAACATCAAGATATTGATTATCCGGAAGATTTGTAGTTGCGAAATTATGTTGTTGTCTTTGAATTACATTCGCAGAAGTATAACGAGGGACTAAGTGCCAAGGATATACAGATGTGAATAATGATTTTTCCTGTGTTCCAAGTGATACCGGCGATTTAGTTTGTCTATCATATATTTGAGGGTCTAAACCTTCTCTTACAGGCTTAGAATCGGGATTATTAAAGGGCTTTTTCTGTTCTTGATATGGAATTGGTGTCCCATCAACACTATCTCCTTTTTGGGAATAGCCCGTCTGCAAAGCCTGTTTATTGTAGGCTTCGGTATATCTCCTACGAGAACCATACGGATTTACACTATTTGACATAATACTCACTTATCCCTTATCGTTTTAACTATTTAATAACCATCATTCTAAACCGCTATACCTTTTTAGACCAAGCATCTTTTGTTTTCTATCTTCATCTTCCCTAAATTTGCGGGAGGCTTTGAGGTAAAAATTGAAGGTTTCGGTTTCAAGACCCTTTGATTTCAACAACAATCGCCTAAACCATTGGACTGATTCAACCGATACAGGCAATCCTAAACTCAATAATTTATTGGCAATTAGAGAATCCGAACCACTAAAAAGTGTATATCTAATATAAACTTGTCCTAAAATTACAGTATTTGGTATAGTTGTGAAATATCCATCATCAAATGCGGCGTGTAAATCATTATAGAATGTGTATCGCACATCCCAAACTTGTCCCGCTATAATATACACCGGAGGCCATAATTCGTAATAAGGAATTACTTCAACAGATGAGGGGTATGGAGATACCATGCCCGATATTCCATTTGAATATACATTTTGAGGGTCACGATAGTAACCTGTCGTTTCAATCACAATTTGAATACACATATTCGGAATCCATGTAGTCAATGAACCTGCTGAAACAACACTACCTTCGGGTGAAACGCCGGGTGTGCAAGCAATTTTCTCAATAACAACAAATTCTGTATCTTTCACCAACGCAACTTCATTTATTGATGTTCCATACCCACCAATAAACATACTGTTTTCTGTTCCGGCTCTTGGAAAATCGGTGGCTACAAACGCACCATTACCCATCAAATTCCACTCATATTGTTGATTTGAGATAGCCACCCTAATCATCCTCCAACTCAATACCTGCAAATAAATTATGTTTAACTAAATCTTGTTTGAACCGTTGGATATTATCAACCGTTAAATCCCACCCCGCAGAAATTAATTGTTTTGCCACTAATGCGTCTGCCCCATCAATAAGAAGATATTTAACAAAACAAAATGCTGTATTTTCATCCGTAGCATTACTTCCTGTATATTCGGGAATGTCCGATAATGGTGTGACTTCAATACCCCATGTTTGACCCGGTGCTATATAAACAGGAGGATTTAACCCATTTTCGTAATCAAAATTATAAATACCATTATGACCGTTTGGAAAAGGAACAAGATTACCTGTGATACCTTCGGAAACCGTTCTATCGGGGTTCTCAAAATAATAGGTTGTATTCACATATATTTGTGCGGCAAGTGTTTGAGGCCATACAGCAATAGCATCAATAACAACATATTGAGTTGCAGATAATTCAGCCGGAATATCAAGATTATTTCCTTTCCCGCCAATAAATATATCTATTGGAATATTAGCCGATAATGCTATCGTGTGAACATCATTCGGTTTAAGAATTGGATTTTTATTAAGGACAACGGTATCTCCCGTTGGCATAATGTTTCTCCATTCATAAACTTGCCTTCGCATTGACAATAGACTTCACCACAAGTCAATTGTGGCTCTCGCTATTTAAGGCTTCATTGACGACCCGGTGGGGCTTTTTGAATAGCCAATTCACCAATTAAATCAACAACAACGGTTCTTTCACGATTTGAGGCTTGTGCAATTGCGGTCTTAGCCTCAATAATTACTGCAAGTGGTTGTTGGAAAAGTGCAAGGACAGGGGTAGGTAGCATCAAAACACCGCCACCATTAGAAATATTAGTATGCAACCAACCAATATCAAATTGATTAGAAGGAACATTATTTGGTCCGACTTGAATACTCATAGCGAAATCAGTTAAAGTAGTTACACTATCGCCGTTTTCGTCAATAATACGCACAGCAATACCGTAAAGACGAACCTCTTCATTATTTGCTTGATTAGTATAAATTGTTACAAGATTTGTTGTTCCGGCACTTACTAAGACCGATGATGCGTCAAAATTATGCCTTGTAGTATAGATTTCCGGTTGTGGGTCTTGATTAGCCATTATTACACTTCCTTATCCCTTGAGATAATTAATGTTTATTGTTCTTGCTATTTAATAGTGCGCCCCTCACCACGAATAGCCATATAGATTAAGAGTAGTATATTATTTGGTTTCAAGACCCAAACGACTTGATTCTTATTAAGAATCTTCTCCTTTGATGTGTTTATCATCAATAACGGTGTCGTTTATATATTCATTAAATAATGCTTCCTCTTTTTTTGGTAAAATTATTTTGTAAATGAAATAGAAAAAAATTATATCAAATATAAATGCGGCAGGTCCTAACCATTTGAGGTCGCTAAAGAGATATTCTGTTGTTTGTAGTGGGTCGCTAAATCCATAGCGTGTCCAAATTGAGAATAGCCAAAAAAGTGAAATGGTAATCATAAAACAAAGACCCAAAATCAAAGTTTTTAATCTATCCATATTTATTATTTGAGGTATTTACTATTTAGTTAATGGGGCTTGATGCGTAAGTTTATTTTTCAAAACCAAATAACTCTTCATCATTTAAGTTTCCCATATCTAAGTTTTCATCTATTATAATACCCAAGTCCTCAAGGTTTGGTGGCAATATGAAATCTTGTGCATAGCGGGCATCTAAGTATTTACGGGCTAAAGCGTATAATTTCGGGGCAATTTCTCCTAATTCATCGTGCATATCCTTACCTTCCTTTGCCGCCTCTTCATCAATCATGGTTCTAAAATCAGTTAATAACTTAACTGTATAATAGAAATCGGGTGTAAATATATTTTGATAAACTGTCGCAATCTTATCTGCTGAATTTTGTGCTGAAATAGCAAGTATTACCGCACCAAGATTGGTTGCTGTAATAAATCCTAATAATTGCCATGTCCACCATGCTGTCGGTGCAACGATTAATGCGAATGATTGAATAAATACTTCAATTATAATTACAACTAACACCATTTGTTTAGCCGTCATTAAATCCGGAACCGCAATCGCTTCATAATCATCCATTTCTTTATTCATTTATCTCCCTCATTATCAAATACTTTTCCCTTGAAATAATTATTGTTTTAATATGTTCATATCCATAGGTTTTTAATTCATTAACTATATTCTTAGTCCATTTTCCTTCCTTATCTATTAAAAACTTTGTTTCCCTAAATATACCTTGATTGTGCATTAAACTAAAATCTTCAAATGTATATAATGTTAATGTTTCTCCTTCATATTCAATCGTAGGTAATTCAAGAATCACAGTATCTAATTCTTCTAAATCTCCGGTTGTAACATTCATGCGTTCTTCCAACGCATCCCATTCATTTTCCCACATCCTATCCCAAAATTGTTTAGATGAATAATATTCTGTTCCCAATGCTCGCTTCCTTTCTTCCATATATGCGTTTTTACGGCGAAGTGCATCAGTTACTTCCACATCTTCAATGGCCGATATAATTTTATTTATATCAACCTTTTCATCAACCATAAGTTTGCATTGTTCGTGTGTTTATTTATAACTTCGTTTTTTAGAAAAAATCGTAATTCAAAAATTAAGATAATTTATGTTCGGTAAAAGCGATTAAACTTCCACTAATCGTGGATGCAACCATTACAATTCCGGCCATAATTAGTAATCTCTTTCCTTCGGGAAACTTGAAATTACTGAAACTAATTGATTGGTTTGAAGATTCACTAAGACCATAATTATAATGAACCAACGCTTCTGTTAAAAAAACTGCGAAGGTAATTCCGGAAATAATATACATATTACTCATTTATCCACCTTCACTCATCGGGTTCGGCCTCGTATTCATGGCCGTTTAGAAATACATCGGAAAGTGCAACAATCACTACTACGGCAGGGAGAGATAATAATACCCAATCAGTTTTTGTAAATACATGGGTGGGGAATCCATAGTTTTTATAGTTTCTAAATCCGCCAAGAAGCATTGAAGCAAAGAAAGCGGCTGAACCTACTGCGGGAACCATCCATCCACGCCATGCTTGACGGGCGGCAGTATTTTTCTTATCACTTTCATCATTCATTAAAATTCACATCCCATAAATATAAAACTAATCCGCCTATTGCGGTGGACATCCCGAAAAACATAATTCCAACTGCGTGATTTCTCAATTTCATTTTAACGACCCCTCATAAAGAAATATATGATTCCTACACCAACGGTTAATCCACCAATAACACTTACAAGTGGGTTGAAATGTGTGCGAAGTGGTGCATCAATCATACCTTGAATGGTCGCATCACCTGTTGCGGCTACATCGGATGTTGCTTGTGCATCGGCCTGTTCTTCGGTCATTGTTGTTTGTCCTACTGTTTGTGGGTCAGTTTTACAACCAAAAACATTCCAATAAGGACTACACAATCTCGTTTCATACATTCTGCGAGAATAACTACCCGGCATTACATAATTCAAATAGTAATAATCTTGTGCGTCTGCACCACCCGAAGGGAGTGTTGATGAACCGAAAGGAAATACCATGTTGATTACCTCTTTGAAAATTTCTTATATATCCAATATCCGCCTACGGTTAATACTGTAATTGTGCCACCAATTGCGAGAGGACTCATTGGGCGAGTCATTGAAGGTAAAGACGAACCACTTTGGGATGATGAAGTTGAAGATTGACCCCCGATTACTGAACCTTGTGGTGTGAATGGAATCCCCGCTTCACCGTATGGGCGGTAGGCATTACCGCTTAGGTCAAGAGTCGTCAAATTAGGAATCCACGCCATCCATTTCGGGACACCGTTGCCGGTTTTTTTAGAGATAGGGTCGCCACCGGAAGTGTATGCAATAATTTCTTCACGATGTTCGGTGCAACCTGCTGAACCACAAGTGCAATCAGCCCCACTTGCATCGGTGCAATAGACGCTATAACACTTCCTACTATACAAATCTCCGGGGTCGCATTGAATATTATAACCTGCCATAGATACTATTTATCTATTTTGTTATTTAATAACACCTATTCATAATTACGGATTGCTACACCGACAGGGAAGCGTGGTATGCCATCATCAGTCAATTCTTGGAATCGGACAGTTAATCTATCGCCAATGTGTTTATTACCATCATTAAACCATGTTTTACGCTGTTCTCTTGTGCCTTTTGGCCTCACCTTGAACAATCTCCCTGTGGAGGTCTTACATACCCAAATAACCGTTCCTTTGTCATTACCGCTTCCTTCCTCAAATCCAACGATTTCATATTCATCATCCTTAAACTCTTTGTATTTTTGAAGGTGCTTTGACCGTTTGTTAATTCCATACGGTGCGAAAATGTTTCTTATAATTACACCCTCATATCCTTCGGCCACGAATTGTGCATTTAATCGTTTAATATCAATTGCGCCCACTACCATAAAGTTTTCGGCCAATCCCAAATTGGGAGAAGGGTTATCATCAACAAAATCTTCAATTATATCGTAGCGTTCAATGAACGGCATCTCTTTATCATTCAAATCAATGCAATCGTATAAGCGATAATCAATTTGTTTTAATAATTCCTCATCACCCTGTTTTAAGGATTCACGCCTTACAAGCCCCACTACTTGTTGAAATGTCAATGTTTCCGAATATAATTCACCATCTAAAATTAGTGTTTTAGGGATTTTATCAATAGCATCTCTAATGTGATTTAAGTGAGGGAAATGTTTTCCCTTTCTTGACTCAAGAATGATATTTCCGGAATCATCTTTGTAACCTAAACAACGCACACCATCAAACTTTCTTTGGGCAATTGCCGGAAACTCAATAGAATGGCCTCTTTTAGTAAAACTTACTGCAAGCATTGGGTGTAATACAAAATTAACTTCTGCTTTAGAAGGAGAATCAACATATCCTTCATCCCGCTTTTTTGAAATCTTTGATTTCATTTGAAATTGGGCTTGAGCCAAAGCATCTCTATTTTGTTTTCCTGTATGAATTTCCAATCCGGCATCTTCAACAATTTTACCATTTAACCATCCATGAGAAGAATGTATAGTAAAAGGATTATCTGTAATCCAAATAGACCATTGGCGAATGTTGCCATTCCCTGCTTTTTTGTATAGTGTTGTCTTATTGCCTATCATATAACCACATCATCTATACAAGTTAATAAACTTTTGGTTAGAATATCTTATCCCATTCATCCTTTACTTTTTGTGCCTTATCCCTTATTACGCCTTCAACATCGGGTATCTTATCAAGTGCCTCTTGCATACGCTTATCAATTTCATCAATCCCTTGTTGTTTTAATTTATCCATGCGTGTTTTAGTTGCCACCATCGGAAACTTTTGAGCATAGGCTTCTAAGATTTTGCTAATATCAAAATTTGGGCGTTCCGGCAGTTGCACATTTATATGTTCATAAAGATACCTGTATGGATTTTCTGTGCGGAAAGCATTATCAGCCCCACCATCTAATATTTTTTCTAATTTATCAATTTTTCCCTTATTTACAAGTAGTCCCTTTCTTCGCCCCGCCTTTTTAGACATACGGGCGTTAAACATCATTTCATTTTCAATTTTTGGAGAAATAGATTGCCATATTTCATTTATTATATTTATATCCCAAACATCTCTATTTGCATTCAACCTTATCTTTCTGTCATACCTTTGCATATATGGGTCCTCAACATAAACATCCCAAGAACCACGATTATTTTGTTGTAAAATAGTTGCTTCAACAGGCAATTGTTCTATTAAGGCCATAGCAGATACCATTTGCGTTATCAATGACAATTGAGTTATTGTTTTATATGGCGCACGATAATTGCCTTCCCTCTCATCCTGTGGGTCAAGTGGTTGTTGTTGTTTGTTTATCCATTTCACACAATTATCAAAATTACCAATCCGACGCTTCAATAAATATGCAGTTTCGGGAATCGCCGCAATTTCAAATATGATTTTCAAAACATCCTTTTCATTCATTTCATAAAGATTCTTTTGCGCCCACCTTAACCAATACCAATCTCCACCTGCACCCCTTTTTAGTGGGGCGATTGAGTCCTCAATTTTACCCTGTTCTAAAGCATTTAATAAAGTTATATGCTTTGTTGAACCACTAAAACTTTCAACAAATTGTCGCATTGTTTTTTTGGTAAATCTTGGTGGGAGAGGTATTTTATCCTTTACCTTTTCATATATGTCGTTAAATACTGTATATTGTCGCTTTGACTCCTTCTGTTTCACACGAACCAAATAATCAAGAGTTGAAGTATGATTTGGGCCTCTATATGAAATATCTATATCGGCTATTCTTTTATCCGATATACCCCATTCTTCAAATAATTTGTTTAACATAAACGGGTTTAATAAGTTATAAATAGATACTGATTGACCACCAAATGCGGCATATTTAATACTCCTATTAAGCAAACCTGTTACGGGGTCAATAATTCCCCATTTGGGTTTTACACCTAATTTTTGAGCATTTTGATAATCTCTCCAACCTAATATATTAACAAAATAACTATTCCAAGTAGGGAAAGTAATATCCCTATTTATTTTTACCCACAAGGGTAAGGATATGGGAGAGTAACTAATTCTCTTTTTCTTCCAAGGTCTTGCATGAAAAACAACATTTTCCGAAGCCTTATTTTCGGTTTGAGATAAAACAAATAATCCGCCAAGTGATGCAACAACGGCAAGGACACCCAACTTCATGTGATTATCTTATAATTCCCATTATATAAAGAATGAGTTTCACCCTTCTAATACTGCGGTTATCTTTTCGGTGATTTCCTCTTTAGCGGATTCCTTTGCCGCTTCTGTTCCCGCACCCATGATGGAAACTCCACCATAAATCAAGAAAGCCGCTACGGTTGCCCTGCCAATCATCTTCCAATATGACTTCATTACAAAATCACTATATGCCCAATATGCAAGTAATCCACCTGCACCTATTAAAACTACTCCACCAATTGTTTTTATATCCATGTTCATTCACCCCTAAATTTATTGAATAAATTTAGAATATCATTTGATTTCCATACTGCAATACCAACACCAAGAGCCGTTAAACCAAGTGCTATTTGAGCATTCTTAGAAATCCCTTTTGATTCTGCATCATAAGTTAATGTTCCACAATAATGACAATCCCACGAACCACTTTCTCCATGTGTCAATGTTGCCCAATTGGTGTCTTCACCACAAGTCGGACATTCATTTGGTGCGGTTCTGCCTTCATCATCTGTTTCTGCACTAAAATCATCAAAACACTTACAAGGAACATCACCACATTCTTGACAGACTTCATCCCACTCGTATTCGTGAGTTTCAAATTCAGCAAGGCGTGAATCACAACATGAACCACAATAGCCATCTGCATTTAATGTTTCGGAAGCAAAATCTTTATCACAAATACCACAGGCTTCAAGAATCATAGATTCTTGTGATTCTGCATTATAAGCCCCTTCATTAAAATAGTAATCATTTGCATTTTCAAACCCATAGGATTCATATTTATCAAAATTAAGAATACCTGCATTTTCTTTATTCTTCACAATCCTTTCCGCCCCTCTTGCCGTTGCGCTCTCTCCTAATTTTATTCTTTGTCCGTTTTTATATTCCCCATAGACAATAAATGGTTTTTTATTCTCGGCGGAGAATGATTCGGCGTGAAGTGGACTCATATTAATTCCAAAGTTTTGTTGTCCTAATGCTCGGCCATCACCTGCGGGAATCCAAGCAGGTTCTTCAACGATAGGTTCTTCTGTATTAAATGATTCTGTATCAAAATCTTCTTCCATTGATGATTCGTAGTCGGATAATCCAACCCTGTAAGCGATAGGGTCGCCACGCTTTAGCAACCAAGAAGCGTTGTATTTGTTAGCAAGCCATTCAGTCCCCATCTCGTCTAAAGATTCATCATAAATTGCCGGAATTTCTTGTTCGCCTTTGCGGGTCAAATCGCCATCCTCGTCAAACCATTCGGAATACATTGAAGCATCATCTTCATGTTCCGAGAGCATGAATGATTCATAGTCATTTAATCCTACTTGATAAGCAATTGGGTCTGCTTGTTCAAGCAACCATGAAACAGAATAATTAGAAATTGCGGCTTCACCCATTTCATCAAGGAAATCATCATAGGATTCTTCATACTCGGATTCAGTATTTTTAACTAATGATTTAGCGGAAACGCCTTTCTTAGCCGCTTCGGTCATAACTTTCTTTCCGTATTTTCCTTTCTTCACATCGTATTGCGTCTGTTCAGCACCAAACTCTTCAGCCCAATGGCTATCATCTCCCTCATAGCACTTATCACATTTTGCTGAATTATTGTAGTTGCAGTAAGCACATATCTGAGTATCACAAAGATAGCATTGGTTAATAAATCGCTCTCCACAAGAACAATTGGTTTCACCCCCAAACTCTTCGGCAACTTCATCTTCTAATTTATCAAAAGCGGATTCCGCAGAAAAGTTTTCATTAGAAGGCTCACTTCCTGTTGCTTCGGCAGGTTCGGGTTCTTCACTTGGGCCGGATGGTGATGGGGAATCTTCTGCATTCTTCTTATCTTTATTTTTATAATTAACAAGAAAATCAATTTTATTTGGGTCTGTTTCAGTTTCTTGTCCACAACAATTACGCATTGTGAATCCAATCGGTGAACCATCCTTTGATTTATACAATTTATTACAAACCAAGCAATACACACGATTTATACCATCACGATTACGCAAACTTTCTCGGTATTGGGTTGCACCATCAGCACTAAAATTAGCATTGGTTGGTTCAATAGGGGATGGTGTGTCCGAAGGTGCATCTTCAAGTGGACTTTCCGGTAATGGTTCACCTACATTTTCGGCGTGAAAAGCCGCAATAGTTTCTTCGGCATTAAATCCATACTTTTCAAAAGTTTCAGTATTTACCTTTTTAGGAAGGGTTTTCTTACCCTCAAACAATCCTTTTAGGGCAAGGCGTGGTGAACCACCCTTACCATTTTGTGCATATCCTTCAACAACTTCTGCCATTACTCTTTTCTTATGTGAGGGAGAATACATTTCCATAGTTTTGTTCATAGAATACACACCGTTGTTCATAGTTTGTTCATGCTACTATTTAAGCCTTTATAAAAGACTTTAACTATATTTTGATTGAAAACTTTTTCTAAAAGTTTTAGTTTTAGAACAAATTATTGTGTCTATCACCACTTGGGCGATATAATACACCCTCTTGACCGAATGAGCCAATTCCTAAACCAATTGAAGGTAAATGTGTATTCATTGAAGTATCAGCCGATAAATAATCTAAACGATAATCATTTTCTGCGGCCTTTTCTGCCTTTTCTTCCGCCTCTTGTTTTTCACCTTCACAATCCTCTAATGCGCTTTGGGCTTCGTCTAAAAGGTTATCATAGCGAGTATTTGCGTCTTGTGCATCCATTCCCCTATTCAAACGACCAAGAGCATATCCGAGTGGTAAAAATCCACCAAGAACCACAACAATTGGTGTATATTGTTCAAACATACCACCATCATTTTGCCACCTATCAAACATTACGATTGCGAATGAAGCCGCAGATACACATAATGGAATAGCGGTCATTTTCTCTTTAATTTCCTGTTTGAATGGAGATTCCTCTTCGGGCATGATTTCTTCATCATTCTCCCCTGCGAGAATCTTATCACGCAAATCTTTGAAATCAAGAAGGCGACTCATAGTGATACCTTGTCCTTTTTGCTATTTAAGCATTGACAATTGTTTCAAGCCTAAACCTTTTCAAAAGGCTCACTCGTTTCCAACTGCCCTTCCGGAATAGTTTTGCCCGAATGAAGCATTTGTGTAAGCCGCCGCATTCATCCATGATGCACCATCAATTAACTCGGATAAGTTATTTTCTGCGCCACCAAGAGCGTATGCGGTTTGACCAACATAAGAACCGAAACCGGAAACAGGGGCGGCAAGTGGTGTAATTACCGGAATATCAGCACCGCCGGAATTGATAGGGATTTGATAAACTCTATTTCCACCTAACAATACATCACCATTTGTATTAACACCGGCTTCTGCACCAAAAGCAGACATAATTTTATCACCGAATAGTTTATAAACACCAATGACTATCACACCACCAATCAATAAGTTTTTCCAATTCATATCCATCATTCATTCCCACCTAATAGATTTCCAATCAATACTGTTCCGGCTACTGCGGCAAGGGAGAATAACCCTGCACCAAAGGCAACCATAAATCCTGTCTTAACAGGTTTTTCAAGGGTGAAATCAGCAAAATGAATCCCATTTGGAGGCATTGAAGCAGATGATTGTCCCGAACCATCCTCCCATGAAATATCAAATGATGAAGGAGAGTGAAGTCCACCCTCATTAGCCTCAACTGTTGGACCCATTATTTGTGAATATTCAGAATTGTGAGTGGAAAATTGCCCATTTTTCTTATGCTTAGACCACTTTCCATAAAATTGTCCATTTTTCTTGTTATGCCAATGATTATGTTCAGCATCCATTGTCGCTACATCATCATATTTACGACCCCTGCGGCCTTTCTTATCCATAGCGGAAGCCTCATCTCTTCGGTCTTTGCGGGACTGTGAATGACGACCACGATGGCGCATTCCTATTGACTCATCCTGTTTATCATTGTAGCCTTGTGCAGAAAAGTGAGAATTACTCGGTTCAGTTTCCGGTCCATCTTGTCCGGTAATTCCATCATCAAATGTTGGTGAAGGTGAATCT
>Ga0208299_1002190_pt1 | contig 13506 bp, 5 predicted proteins | sample 15_taG_FD_184089 | JGI IMG/M metagenome (GOLD analysis project Ga0208299, IMG submission 184089) | Marine viral communities from the Subarctic Pacific Ocean - 15_ETSP_OMZ_AT15312 metaG (SPAdes) (version 2) | ecosystem: Environmental > Aquatic > Marine > Oceanic | place: Pacific Ocean | collected...
GAAGCCTATCCTGATGCTGGAGACGATCTTCGGTGGGTGGTTCGTTACGCAGACGCGGGTTGGTACTACGACTCTTTGTCCGCAGGTGTCACCCTCAATCCTATTCATTATGTTCAGCAGCCTGATGCCAACGGCAATTTCCCGCTGTCTCTAAAGAACCAGACGTTCCATGGGATGCAGCGAACCGAGAGTTCTCACCCAGCCAATAGTGAGTACGGCACGTTCGACAGCGATACGGCTGCTGACCAGTGGAACGATGTGACCGACCCCATGACCGCGTACGCGTACCACCGCCAAGACATTATCGAAACAACTGCCGGTACATATGATGAGGTTGGGTTGTTAGACATGGGGTGTGTGACCACAGGTCGAGGCAATCGCCGCAGATGTCGCGTCCGATGTTTGACTGCGTTTCTCCGAATCAAGGGTGAAACAATAAATGATACGAGTGGATACCCATACACCATTGATCGCGTCACAATTGAGGCCGATGTCGTTACCGAACGAAACGACGTTGAAGTGCCTGATTGTGAGGGCAGTGGTGTTGCAAGTGGCACAGGGGTAGACCCAACGGTAGATGAACCAGATTGGGGCGCATGCTGCGTGGCGGCTGATGATAGTTGCATTCAAACCACACAGTCCGTGTGCGAAGCGGCTGGAAACTACTGGGTTGGCGGGGATTGTTCTGAAGTTGATTGCACTGAGTACCCGCCACCTGCAACCGGATCGTGCTGTTTTATTGCCACCCCGCACCCTGACCACGGCTGGTGTATCCAAACAACACAAGTAGAATGCCTCGACCTTATGACAACAGGTCCATACGTTACGGTGTGGACAGAAGACAACGATTGTCCATCAGATGGGACAGCATGCCCATGAGCGAATCACTAGCCGACAGAATGATGATGTGGTTTCGCGGCGATGGGACAGCCGTAAGGTTTGCCATAGACATTTGGGCAGTTGCAAGGGTTCTAGATGAACTTGTTGGCAAAAACCGTGAAGTATCCGGGGACGAGGTTACAGACACGTTTCGTCGTTTGATGTACGACATACCGACCAACCCGTTCTACGCTGCACACGCTCACGAACTTGCCCCGGTCATGAACGACATGATGCTCCGCTGGCAGGTGGCGAACAAACTAGAGTTAGATCAAATGGACGGCGACTTGCCCAAGGCGTGGATGCTCAGGGCCGGGATCTACCAAGTGTTTGTGTACGCCGCATCGCTCGCAGTTGACCCGGAGTGGGCAGTTGCAGTCGGCCCGGAGATTTGGCGGACGTACTCAACGACACTGGAAGAGTATGTAAAGGAAGTGAACTAGTGGGCGTTTCTGTTGTAACTGGAGTTGGTCCCAGAACTGGCACATCATTCGTGATGTGTGAGGCTAGTAATGCTGGCATGCGTGTAAGTGGGGAGCGTTTTTCAAAGAACTCTGTCCGTAAACACAACCCTGATGGGTATTGGGATGTAAACATAGAAACATACCAAGACGATTTGAACACGGAAAAATGGGATGGCACTGTTGTAAAACTATGGGGACAAAGCATACCCATGGTTGGCAATGACAAGATTGATCGAATTGTTGTTCTTGAGCGTGATGACAAAGACGAGCAACTTGAAAGTATTCGCCGCGTTCTGAAAGATGAGATGTCTCTGGAAGCAAACCAAGGCATTGAGTTGGAAGCAGACAGTGTTCTATCCATGTTCATTTGCAACATGAATGAATGGTTGAAGACAATTGATAAACAGAAGATCATGCGAGTCAAGACTCACGATCTTACAAGTCAGATTGAAAATGTGCTTCATTTCCTCAGAGGAGATTTGTGATGGGAGTTATTGCAGCGGTTGTTGGCGGCGGTCTGATGATTGGTGGCGGAATCATGGCCCACCAAGCGAATCAGGCGATGTCTGGTCGTATCGGTGCAGCGGGTAGGGCGCTCAGTGATGCTTATGGTCAATTGTCGGCAGACCAAGAAGAGCGGTTCAGTGGCCTTCTTGAGCGGTTCTCATCGTCTTACGACAGCAGTGTCACAGGTTATGAGGATGCTGGTGCAGCGTTGATAGGAGACATCGACTCATTCTATGACGAGATACTCTCTGGCATGGCTGGCCGTCAGGGCGAGGCACTGGCCACGTACGACGTTGGACGGCAGAACACGCTGGCTGCTACACGGCAAGCCACGGAAGCGTCAGCGGCCCGTCAGGTGGGCCAGAACGCCTTTGGTGGTCTTGGCAACACAACCTTCGGCAACGCCGCTGTGTCAGGCATACGCGCACAGGGGGCTTTGCAAGAGGGCGTTATTGAAGAGCAGTACGCCGCTGGCAAGGCAAACATGATGAATCAACAGGCGTTGTCTTTCGCTGGCCTACAGGGCCAGAAGGCAAACCTAATGAGTGGAATGGGACAAGCGTACAACGCACGACTTGCTGGCATGCAGCAGCAAGGAGCCATGACTAGAGCCAGCATGGAATCTGGTGCGCTCAATCAGTGGCTATCTCTTCAGGAGAGGCCAATCACACTTGGTTATGAAAACGCAATGCAATTAGCACAGGTTCCATCAGGAATGGGTGCTGCCTCTGCCGCAATGGGCGGGATTGGGTCAGCGCTACTTGGCGGTGCAATGGGCGGAATGGGATAGGAGCGGATAAATGTCTGCAACACCTTGGGGCAATATGACCCAAACACAAGACGGAACGTATCAGATGGGTACGTTTGGTAGTACCGCATCGACGTATGACAGCGGCGGCGGCTTCAACTGGGGTGCGTTTGCAGCATCCGCAATGAAGGGCATTGGTGCTGGCCTATCAAATGTTGATGGGACGAATGCGTACAAGGGTCTTGGTGCTGGAATTTCTGGTGGATCAGAGTGGCTTCAGAGTGAGGTTGGCAAGGAACAAAAACTTGACTTCATGGAAAAGGCGGCTCAGATTGAAAACGCTTCCTTTGAAGAACAAGAAGAGATACGTCTCAAGGCTGAAAGAGATGAATACAAGTCTCAACTTGAGAGACTGCGTAAAGCAAACGCAGCAGTCAAATTTGATGGCGACGATTTGCTCCAAGGAAGACCGGGCAGCACGGTAGGCAAGTCAATGAGTATCCTGAGTGGTCTTCGTGCTGGTGACAAAACTGAAACTCGCCCGAAAAAGGGAACACCGGAACCTTCCGGTGGCGCAATGAGCGTTGAAAATGCTAGGGGCCGACAAGCATGAAAGACATGACAAACAACAATCCAAACACACCACCAAAGGACACCAAAGAGGTTCCTTTGTCTGACTTGGTGATTGGTCCAGCGCGAGGTGGTCCAATGGATTCCATGATCTTCCGTACGCAAGGCGTGTCCCTGAAACAATGGGTCGGATCTCTTCATGGGTGGGTAAAGGAATGATAGACAAACAAGCAACAAACGTGTCTGTCAATGTCCCGAGTAGCGGGGTAACGGCTGTCACAACCGCCGATGGCGATCAAGATGTTGTGGTATCACAATCGGACGATTTCAGTCATCACAATTTTGATCGTCGTGGTATGCCAATGGGTTGGGACACAAACTCTGAGTCCTTGTATGGCCAAACAAGTGGAAGCCCAACAAATCGAGTTGATGCTGCTGCTGCTATCCAGCAGGGCAACCTGTCTGCACTTGAAAATCTTGACTTCGGTGTCGCCGGTGATGGAGCGCCCGTAGTTGGATTCATTGATGAAAGTGGGAATCGTCAGGTCATTCGGGTTACGGCTGGGGAGTGGATGACAAGATTGTCAAACCGCGATCTCGCAAGACGAGAGATGCAGTTTCAGGTCAACGCAGAAAAGAAGCGTAATCAAACCGAGATGATGTTTCGGCAACATATCAACTCTGGCGACTTTACTGAAGGTGATAGGAGAGCGCTCAAAATTGCTTTTCGTCTTGACCCAGACAACGCTCTCAAGATTTCTGAATCAACACGCAAGTTCAATATCGAACAAGATTACAAACGCAAACTCGTAGGTGGTGCTGATGAACTGGGACAGCGTTACGTAGATTGGGCGGAAAGTAATGGTTATGACATGAGCGGTAAAATGACTCCAAAACAATGGAGGGATTTTCAAAGCCAAGTCGCGTCCAACGACGAACAAAGCCGGATTCCTGTGGAGGTCCATGGAAAGAACATGCCTTTGGCACAAGCATCCATACACCATCAGTTGTACCAAAGCAATGTAGATCAAGCAAAAACTACAGTGGGCCGTCTAAATAAAGACTATGAAAATGGCGGAATAAGGTTTTCGACAGACAATGGTCACATTCATGTAAGAGGCGCGACAGATCGATTAGTTAGGTATGCAAGAGGGCCGGTTTACATGAGCCTTCCCGAAGACGCAACAATCTTGTCTATCCCTGATATGAAGAACACTTCGTCAGATGTCATAGCAACACTGCTTGCGGCGGCTGTTATGAGTGGTACATTCACAGGATCTATGGCGACTGCTGCTGGCGAAGGCAATGATGATCCGGCGATACAAGCAGAGCAACAGAAACTGCTTTCCGCTATCAACCAAGTGTCTGCAAGATTAGGTTGGTCCCCGATGACAAGTGATCAACTCTTGCAACTTCAGCCACACGTAAGTACAGCGGCATCCAACTGGAATCGAAACGTCGAAGGTGTAAAAATGATTAGTCCTCATCAGCAGGATCTAAACGAACAAAGACGAGTTGCTGAAGAAAAAAGTCGCGTTGCAGAACAAGCAGCAAAGAACAAAAGAGATCAAACGGCACTAAATGCCGAGATAGAAGCGGCCAAAGAAAAAAGAGAATATGACCGCTTGATGGGAAACGGGGCGGGTAATACTGCAAGTAGTGGTAGTGGTAGTGGTGGAGATGATCCTTCGGCAAAGGTATGGGAGGGTTTCGTAGAAGATGAAAATCGAAACAATGCCGCTAATCAAATTATTGCTGATCTGATCAAGAAAGGTGGCCCCTTCGCAGGAACGCAAATAGATAGTGGTCCGAATGTAACGCCAGTCATGCAACTTATGAGCATTGTAGATAATGTCCCGGAAGCGCGGTTGAACTACTATTCAGACCATCCAGCAGTTGCCGCAGCAATTGCCATGCGCGCTGAAATGGACAAAGCAATTTTATCGTCAAACTAGGGGTTGATTCGTGCCTATTGAGACAAATCAGAACACCTCTGATCCACTTGACATGTCCTACACAGAACTCACTCCTATGAGTGATAGGGATACAGAGCGTAAGCGGTTGTTTGATGAGATAAAAGCGGCGAATCCACGCATGCCTGACGCGGATATCTACGCAGCGATAGACGCTTCTCTTGATAAACCACCTCTACAGAATGTGGGTGTTCCCGGCTCAGACCCGGCAATGTCTTCACTAAAGGCAGACCTTGAAAGCATTGAGGAATTCGCTGGTCCCACGCCGGATTACACACACACATTTGAGCAGCCGTACTACGACCAATTCAATGGGGGAGCGGCTGAACGAATCAAGCGAAACACGCTACGTAGATTGGGCCGTGTGGATTCGCTTCCGCCGCACATGCGGAACCGGAAGGCATACGAGTCATACATTGAGGGTTTTGAAGAGGGGCAGACAAAGGACGATTACTTTGAGTTTGCCAAAGGTGCGGAGTCGGGCAAGATGGCCGTTCTCCGAACAGTGGGGGCAATAGGGGACTTCTTGACGCTTGGTCAATTTGATGAGTCCAATGAACTTGACTCATACATTCTTGGCCGCAGTTCTGGCGTTGCTTCTACGTCAGACGGTTCAATTCCATACACACTTGGAAATATGTCTGGTGGAATAGCCGCTACTTTGCTCGGCACGTTTGCCGGTGGTCCAGTCGGTACATCTATAGGCGCATCCACATTTGCCGCTGGCGCATATGGCGGCACGATGATGGAGTACGAACTCGCGTCTGCCCGTGGCGAGCATGATTACACAACATCAAGTGCAATTACCGCCTCGATGACCAGTGCTGCAATCGAAGCAGCAACAGAAAAGATTGGTCTTGGAGTTCAACTCGCCATCGGCAAGGCCGCTACTCATGGTGTTCGTGGTGCTTCTAAAACCAAGACATGGACTGACCGCGTATCGAAGTTTGCTGAAGGTGGTCCTGCACTTTGGAGAATTACGAAAGCGACAGGCATGGCCTCCGTGACCGAGGCAGGCGAAGAGGCAATTGGTGCAATTCTAAGTAATACTATTAGACCGGCACTTACAAACGAGGAAATGAATGACTTTGGGGAAATCTGGGAAGATGTCAAACATTCCGCGATTCATGGTGCTGTTGGTGGCGCTGTGTATTCGCCGGGATTCATGCTTGCTGGAGGCGCTGCAAAGGAGCGGCGGTCAGAATATATCACCCGGCAATTTGAACGCGCTCGCGGACACGCAGTAGAAACACGCGATAGATTGCATGGGACGCAGCGGGCTGCGTATCACTCTATCGAATCAATGCCAGAATCAGACCGAGGCGCTGGCGTGGATGCGCTAGACGGTGCTGCTGAAGAGGCTTCACAAGAGCATAGAAATGCTGCGGGTGCAGTTGGCGCAGCAAGAAAAGCGGTGTCGGAGCGTGGGTCTAAAAAAGGGTCGGCATATGCACAGCACTCTTCCGACGCTGCTGATGCGTACGCTGAATTGCAGGCGGCGACAACGCAACTTGATGTGCCTGCTACAAAAAGGCGTGCGAGGCAGAAGGCCGCAGCAGATAAACTCAGGGCCGCACTAACTGGCATGACTGAGTCGGGTGGCATTAGTGAGAACTCAGAGTGGACCGCTGCTGCGGAAGCATTTAGTGGTGCTTCACGCGAAAACTCACTTGGGTTTTCTCCGACTGCAATGCTCAAAGCAACTGAGCAAGCATTCGATGCACAACGGTCTTATGAGTCTGGTCGAGACGCAAACGGAACAGAGAATGCGGAGCGGTTGAGCCAAGACCTTGCTGCACTGGAGTCATCGCTCGATGGAGCGCAGGCACGTATGATTGAAACGAAAGCAGCCGCAACAGCCGGTCGGCTTGCTCAGGTTGCCAACACAACGTGGACTGTAGACCAAGATCAAGGTGAGGCCACTAATAAAGTTCTATCGGGTAGAAGTGTAAATGCCGCCGAAGATGACACGCTGACTGAGGCAGACAGATCCGCAAAGTTGCAGTTGGAAGCACTGGGTTTTACTGTTCAAATGTATAAAGGCGAACAATCGTCTCCAGCATTTTGGGACGCTCGAACACCGGCTACGCTTTATCTTCGATCTGGAAACAAAAACGCGGAGGAGGGTGGGAGCAAGGCTGTCCATGAGGGTGTGCATTATCTCGCAATGAGTAACCCCGTCGTGAACAACATGCTTCGATCTGTGATTGGCGCAGATAATATCGTCGCGGGAATCCGATCATACGCAGAGCAGAGTCTCACGACAGTCATCAAAGAAAGTGGCGGAAAGTTCCACCTTGTTGAAAAAGGGACAGGGAAACCCATCACGGATGATGCTGGGAATATCACGTCTTATCCAAGTAGGGAGATTGCCGAGGCTGTTCGGGTAAGCCCACTGTCTGTGCAGGACCGCCTTGCTCTGCGTGTAGCGGCGGCCATAGAGTCTGGTGAACTACCGGGCGATAATATCGAGGACGCAGCGGCAGTTCAGTACATCGAGATCGAAGGCATGGCCGTTGCAATTGAGGCTGGCGCGGCGGAGTTGTTGAAATCAGGAGCCATGGGCAAGGCACTTGCCCGGCTCGGACTGCGTGGACAATCCATGTACGCCGCAGCACGCGCAATGAGCATGATGAAGTCCGAACTTTCTAGGGGCGGGACCAAGCCATGGTCGCCCAACGCGCCCGCTGAGTCGCTTGCCATGTACAAAGCCATGCGTAGCATGACTGCTGTTCACTCTGCGATGCAAGCCATGGACAGACAAGGCCGGGATGTGGTCAACTTGGAGATCGAAGCGGCTAAATCAGGGGAAACTGATACAGCAGCGTCTGAACCAGCAACACCAACAGAGCCAGCGGCGGTTGCGGATGATGCTGTGGAGGTGAAGCCCGGCGAAGCCGTAGGTGATCAGGGAACGCTGTTCGCCCGTGATGGTGTAACTGTATCCGTCGATTCAAATACAGAATCAGCGAAGGCTATGATTGCTGACTGGCGGGAACAAGCAGATACAAGCCCCGCAGTCACTCAAGGTATCGTCGAGGACAGTGGCAAACGGTATGTGGGGCGGGCCGAGGTCCGACTGAAGCAACAAGGTGAAGCGGTAGAACTCGACGAGATAAGCACCCTCCCCCAATACCGCAAACAGGGTCACGCGACCAAAGCGATAGAACTGTTGACATCAATCGCAGACAAACATGGAGTGACACTGACGCTGACTGCCTCCGCGTTCGGGCCACGCGCTTTCCCTAGACTAGAAACCGGCCAACTGGTTCAGTGGTACGAGCGACATGGCTTTGAGTTTGATCTCGTCGCGATGGGTCCAAATGGGTACAAAGGAAAACGTAAGCCGAGAGCGGATGTAGATCAGGAAACTCTCAACGCCCGTGAAGGTGTGCCTCCACACCTTCTTTCAAAGGACATATTGAAGGGTGTTGGGAGATCCGAACGCCGCCGCTTGAAAGCGGCTGCGAGGATGTCTTCTCGATTGGAGTTGGAAGAGTGGTCAGCGTCTGAGTGGATCACCTCGATGAGGAAGAACAAGCACGCGAAGACCCTGACGATTCCGTCACTTGTGGATGCTACCGCCGTAGATGAAAATGGCGATCCCATATACCACATCTATCGAATCCCCGGCATGGACGCAGGATACGCCCTCAAGCGTGTACGTGAAGATGACTTCGATGGATATGAGGCGACTGGGCTTGCTTCAAATGAGAAGGGCGTGAGTGGGTTCATCGACATTGTGATCGCCCACGCGATCTCCAGATTCCCCGATATGCCCATACGTCTGGATGCGTTCGATGTTCGCAGGCCGGGGGCGAAGCCGGGTGAGGGTAAGTTGCCATACAACTACCGCAAGAATGGCTTTATAGAAGACAAGACAGACCCGTATGGTTTGCAGTATAATGATGGAGAAAAACTTGCCGCGCAGATTGTTGCATGGCAGGATGATGGTTGGATACCGGAGTACGATTATGAAGGCAAACCCCCAAAACACGACGGAGTCCCCGTCCCCAGCAACCTCCCAGACATCTGGTACGGAAAGACCCACGACAGACTCACTGGAGAAGTACGACGAGATGTTGCTGAAGGCGGCCTTAGCCGATGGCTTGACATCCGAGAGTCACTGGGCTTCACTGAGTCCGCGACAACAGTCGGCGGCGAGGTGGCAGTTTCGGACAACGCACAAGACTCCGGCGTGGGAACGACTGAAGGAACCGGGCGGACTCGACAGCGGGATCAACAGCGTGATCGAGAACGAGCGTCTGGACGAGCAAGAGAAGTCGAACAGTCCGTTCTATCAGATACTGATGGACGAACTGCAAAACCCGCAAGAGTAAACCTCGCCAAACTCGCGGTCGCCCTGAAGGAGGAAGCCGCGAAGTCCACACTCAAACAGAAAGTCAAGATGCTTGTCGGCAAAGAACTGATGCCGAGCAAGAAGTGGTACGCCGCGCGAGACAAGTGGATCGCCAATGGACCGCGTGTACAGAAGACTCGCAAGGACGGCACGACCTACATGGCGTTGGACCGCAGTGGGCCGGAATACGAAGCGTTCGAGAAGATCGCAACCAAACACATTCGCAAGTTTGGTTTTTCTGGTGAGTTTGGCGACATCACCAGAAAGCAGTTCCAAAGGTTCCTTGAGATGCGAACCCGCGCGGCCATGCGGGAGATCACATCTACGGAGCAGGTGAGCGAAGAGGAGGTCCGTGAACTGATCGCAACGGCATTGGCCGAAGAGATCATCTACGCATTTGACAGTGGAGAGATGGACGCGACCGATTGGTACGCCGAGAACATCCGGGAGATGTTTGAGATCCTCGGAAGCAAACGCGCGGAACTGCACTCAAGCCACCCAGACGCAGAGGAAAACAAAATTGCCTTCTCGATCTTGCTTGCTGTAATGAGCAACGGTCAAGATGTTGTTGCAAACATGAAGATCGCGGACAAGGCATTTGACCACTACCTCCGTACTGGAGAACTACCCAAGGGCGGCGAAGGGTATCGCGATGCCGAGACGGTCTTGAATCGGATGAGGGCGTTGATTGAACACTTCCAGACTACAAACCCCGAAGCACCGTGGGCTGCGTTCGATGCGTGGCTCCAGCAGGATGGTACTACCTCAGAGATCAATGCCAGACTAAATGAGATGAGCGAGTCCACAGGCGTAAGCATGGGCAAGTTGAGTGGTGAACTTGCGACGAGCCGGGGCTGGAACTCATTCGTCCTCGGAAGCAAACTCGGATCGTTCTACTTGAACCTCCGTGGTAACTTCGACCCATTGACGATGGATATCTGGTGGATGCGTTCTATTGGCAGGCTCGTCGGCACGCTGATGGAATCCTCTGGTGGCACTGAGAGATCCTTTGTTTCCAAGGCGGTCGAGATGACCACCATCCTACGGAAGGGTGGAGAGTCACTAGTCAATTGGATGGTTGGTGAGTTGGAGACTGGCAAATCGACAACAACTGGACCGTCAACGATCCGCGAATCAGAAGAGGCTATCGCAAAGATTGAAAAAAGGCTTGAGACGCTTCGACTCGCCGGTCGTGCAAGACTAGACAGACAGATTGTAGAGGCGAACAAGCGTGTGGAGGAACTCCAAAGGGAGTTGGAAGAGAAGCAAGCCAAGGACGAGAAGACTGGCCACATTGAGAATTGGATCAGGTCTGCAAAGAACAAAGCCGCGTCGGCTCGCAAGGGCGGCAAGGATTTCAAGGCCGAGGCTGAAAAGCATGCCGCGAGGGTGAAGAAAGAAAAGTCGGGTCGGATTGCCAAGCACCGGAAGGCAATCAAGGAAGTGAAGAAGGTTCAGGCAAAGATCCGCAAGATGGCAGATCGCTTGGAAACGGCAACACTCGCAGAGTTGAAATCTCTTGATGAGATCACCAAGCCATGGCGATCTGATCGCGACCTGCGGTGGAATGTTGCGTTGTACAAATACCACCCCGAGTACAGGGGCAACTCTGAACAGACGAGGATGTATGAGTACGATCCATCATTGCTTGATGACCCCGCGAAACTTGCTGAGTGGGCAGCGACTCAGGTGGGGATTTACTCCAGCGACAAGGTTGGTTTCAAAGAACCAGATCCTGTTCGCAAAGCATTCATCACCCCGGCGAAGGGATGGCACTACGCAAAATCACAGAGCAAGGACGCACCCGCCAGCGGTAGCGACCGTGCGGCCATGCGGTCGGTCATGGAGGACGCGGTGGCGATTGCCAACCGTAAACTCAAGAAGCGTGGTCTTCCCACTCTCAACAACGCGAGTGGTCAGGCACTGGAGTGGTACTTTGAAAAAGGTATCTATCACGCATTCATTGTTGGCCAGCACTATGGCCCACCCGGCGAGCAGGACTTCGCAAGAGCCGCCGACACCCTCAACGCCCGCGAAGGCGACGTAGCCGCCGACACTCTCAACGCCCGACCCGGTTGGGTGTGTGGTGACTGCTTCAAATGGGCAAACAACTGGAACACAGAACACCATGGCCCACAAGCAGCACACAAGGTGGTGCATGGAATAGTCACCAACGGACTAGGACAAACCTTCCCCCATGCGTGGATTGAGGATCAGGGTCGCGTGTATGACACCAACATTGGTGATAATCCGGGGTGGAGTGTCGAGGAATACTACGAGAGACTCAAGGTTCGTGGCACGGTAAAGTACACACCGACGCTAGCCACCCAGAACTTGTTCGGGTATAAGTTTGGTAGACGGTCGCACCACGGACCTTGGGATAAGTCGTTTGATTCGTGGCCGGATACACCAACCGACCCTACCGCCGACACTCTCAACGCCCGCGAAGGCGATGCAAACATTGCTTCGATGATGGAAGAGTTTCGAGGTCTGCCCGCTGTAGAAGTAGACCCAACTGGCAGAATGGTTGGAGGTGATGTTCAACCGAGAGCCGGACAAACTAAGTTGGTCTTTAGTGTGCCAGTTGAATTTGAGGGGAAAAACTACAAATCCGAAGTCATGGTTGACTTGTACCCTTCCACGGAGACTGCCGGTAAAAGGTTAGGGAGACAGCCTGTTGTCTATATTAGTGCTATTCAATCTTCTTCACCTCGTCTTGGTGCTGGAAAAACAGTGATGCGGCTGGTAACAGGTTTAGCGGACAAGCATGAAGTGACACTTGCCTTAGACGCAAAGCCGTTTGGGTTTACTGGCATTGAGAGCAAGGCGAAACTGGCTACTTGGTACAGAAAAAACTTCGGGTTTGTAACGGATAGAAGTCGTGTTAGCCGTAATCAACGGAGTTACAAACTGTACCGAAATCCAAAGCCCTACGTCCCACAAGATGATGTGGTTATCTTGGATGAAACAAATAACTTAGTAAACCCCCTATCACCAACCGACCCTACCGCCGACACCCTCAACGCCCGCGAAGACATCGCCCCATCAGAAGTCGCACCACTAAAACCATCAATCAATGGAGTCAGTGAAGTGCCTGCTGGCACATTACTTCTTCATGGTGCGCCAAAACGACAATCCGATGCTATTCGTAATGAGTCCGTGCTTCGTGGGAACATGGAGCCAACGAGGAGTCGTTCTTCTGTAGATATTGAGTCTGGCATGGTATGGCTTACGGATCGTGTGGACACCGCTACTGCCTATCGTGGTGACTTTGAGTCTGATAGTCCAGTTGATCCGGGTTCTGTGTTTGTTGTTGAAACAACACGCGATCTTGTTCTTTGGGATACAGGATCGGCAATCACTGACCACGCGGTTATTGAGGTTTTGCAAGAACTCAATAAAGTCCGGCAGGACTACTCTCCCATTGAGTTTGAAACAACACTCTCGAATGCGATGGAAACAATTGCAACCGCTAGTAGAGGCATGCAGTCATGGGTGGAATTACTTTCGGCGGTACGGTCTGCTGGTATTCAAGTTGATGGCATTCGCCATGGTCGTGTAAACAATTCGCACATAGGTCTTATCGACTCTCCCGTTCCTGTTTCCGGGGAACTAACTCTCAACGCCCGCGACCAAACAGAAACACCAGAGTTCAAAGCGTGGTTCGGTGATTCAAAGGTTGTCGATGAAGACGGCAAGCCGCTGGTTGTTTATCACGGGACACATGGGTCGCGAGCCGGATTCAAGATGTTCGATCTCAGCAAAGCACCGAAATCTCCAGATGCCCTTGGGTTCTGGTTTACAAGTAATGCCGATGTCGCGAGTGGTATATATGGTGCGCATGGTGCAACGTATCCTGTTTACTTGAAGATGGAACAGCCGTGGGAAACCACTTGGGAAGATTTCATTCGGCACACGGGGCATGTGCAAGATGTAAAACCCGGCGAACCGTGGAACCGCGACCCCCAAAAGATCAGGGATTACCTCAAGACCAGTGGACGAGAC
>Ga0208299_1002192_pt1 | contig 13477 bp, 17 predicted proteins | sample 15_taG_FD_184089 | JGI IMG/M metagenome (GOLD analysis project Ga0208299, IMG submission 184089) | Marine viral communities from the Subarctic Pacific Ocean - 15_ETSP_OMZ_AT15312 metaG (SPAdes) (version 2) | ecosystem: Environmental > Aquatic > Marine > Oceanic | place: Pacific Ocean | collected...
GTATTTTCGTTTTGGCTTAGGTTTAGATTTTGGCTTGAGTTGCGCCAATTCGAAAATAAAAACCCCACTTGATCGGTCGGGTGTCCGGTTGGTTACTTTTACGGATTGAATACACTTACCATGCTTAATATTATTTTCTTCTAGCACCCGAAGGATATCCTTTAAAGTTACTTTTTCTCGGTGTTCTTCTTTCTTGGGGTGTTTACGGGTGTACACCGTGACAAAGATTTTCCCATCTTTTTTTTCAGTTTCAAATTTCATATTTCGTATAATTCCTCTATTTTTTTATATAATTCTGGACAGCAAGTATAAAGTGCTTTTCTATCGTCAAGAAAAAAATGTTCAAATCCATTTGCAAAATATTCCTGCAAGGATGTGGCAGCATAAGCAGACACAAATAATCCGTAGGAAGACACAATAAAATTTAACCTATCATATCCCACAGTGTGATATAAATAGTCATCCATTTCGTGTGAATATTCTAAATCTCTAAAAGCTCCCTTATCGGGGTGGAGGTCCTCAGAATTTAAAATTTGGTATAAATGCATTCTTTTCGAGAAAAATTCTTTCTCTATTTTCTGATCCCCGTAAATGATTCCCCCATACGGAGTTTCCAGAGAGTGGGCTATCTCATGAACTATATCATCGAGCATATCTTCTAAATTATCTTGTTCATTACTAATATAAATGGCGCCATCTTTAAACATCGCGTTGATATCTCTGGTTTGAAATTCTTCGAAAAAGCCAATAAAAATCGAGTCCACTTCCGATAAAAGATGTGCCGGGACCGACGTTTCCAGCTGCTTCATAACATCTTGCACGTCTATATTATTAATTAATTGATCCTTTACATAAATTTGCATTCTTTCATTTAGAGAATATTCACCCCGATTAGACACACTCATTTGAGAAGATTCGACGATGTGTCTCATTAATATTTCATTCTTGAATATCATCTATCCTATCATCCAACCCTTGTTTATATCCTCTCATAAAATTTTCTTCTGCAAGAGCAAAAACTACTTCCGGGAAATCATCTGCCAATACATTAATGATCATTTCTACCGTCACGCCCGAATCTTCAGGATTTAATTTCTCTCCCACATATTCCACAATGTATTCTTTTAGGGGTGTCGTTTTTTGGATTTCAGTTTCCAACAATTCTCGCTCATTAAACATATTAATATCCTTTATATTAAATATAACACACAATTACTTTATTGTCAAGTAAAAACTATAATATTTTTGCAGCTAAGGTGGCGATTTTTGATCGCTCGCCCTTCCGTAGAGTAATGTGGCCCGTTAATGTAGATTTTTTAAATCGTTCGGCCGCGTGAACTAATCCATTGGACGTTTCATCAATATATACATTATCAATTTGTTCCACATCGCCAGTTAAAACAATTTTGGTACCTTCTCCGGCGCGAGTAATAATGGTTTTAATCTCATGTAAAGTTAAGTTTTGCGCCTCATCAATGATAATAAAAGCATTGGAAATAGAACGACCTCGGATATAGGTTAAGGCCTCTAGTTCAATGACTCCTTGATCCATATAATCTTCTAGAGTTACTCTATCATTTCCCATTAAATATTGTAAATTATCCTGAATAGGCATTAGCCATGGTCTCATTTTTTCTTCCATTGAGCCTGGTAAAAATCCGATATCTTTTCCCATGGGTTGAACTGGGCGAGATACTACTAATTTTTTGTATACGGGGGTAGATCCCTTTGCGAAGGGATCTTTTAAAACCTGGGAAATTCCAGCGGCTATAGCCAGGAGAGTTTTTCCCGAGCCAGCTTTGCCAACCAAGCTGATCAGAGAAATATCCGGATCCAACAAGAGATCGAGTGCAAAAGCCTGTTCTTTATTACGGGCCTTTACCCCCCAAATCCCCTTGGATCCGAGTTCTTGGATTTTTTTCAAAGGCTTTTCTTGCGAACAGAAACGAGCTAATGCGGTCTTTTTTTCGTTAGAAGAGGAGACTAACATTACAAATTGATTATTAAATACACGATGGTTAGAATCCAAAAATACATCCTTTTCGGCATAAAATTGATCAATCAACTGTTCATCTACCAGAAGCTGCTTAAATCCTGTGTATAGAGATTCATGGTTAGTCACTACTTGATTGAGAGTATATCCCTCCGCTGATAATCCTAAAGCATCACAAATAACTCTCATATTAATATCACGGGAGACCATAATTGTCTTTCGTCTTCCGTTTCTTCTATCTTCACTGATTGCCGACGAAATTATAATATGATCAGGAACAGAAAGATCTAAGTCTTCTGGCCATACCTCCGGGTCATTACCAACGATTTTTAAAATTCCTTTGGCGCGTGCAATCCTAACCCCCTTCTCTAAATTACCTTTAGCTCGTAAGGAATCTAGGGTTCGAATAATTTTCCGCGCATTGGCGCCGACACTATCTTGACGTTTTTTATGTCCGTCGATCTCTTCCAAAACTTTTAGAGGAAGAACAATATCGTTATTTTGATATTGGTAAATACAATTAGCGTCAGTTAGACAGACGCTCGTATCTAATACATAAGTTTTCTTAGCCATTAATTTTCCATAGCATGTTTATAATTAGTTTCCATCATTTAGAATTTCTTCCTTCTTAACCCAGACAATAGTTTCTATTCCATGAGAAGCGACCAGGCTTTGTACGCTTGAGGCTTCCACCAACACAGCCAACAATCCATCATTAGGACATCTCCAATTTTTAATTTTAACACTTACATCTTCTTCGAAATAAGAAGAATATTCTTCACCAGTGGCCGGATACAATAAATTATCGGGACCGTCTTGAGATAGATAACATACTGTTCCTTCTTTAACATATTTCATTCTAACCTCCACATAAAAAATACTCCCCCAGCACCAATTCGATACCATGATTCTATCATACCCCTACAACTTTGCTGGACGCAAATTTTCACACCCGTGATGGATGCTTGGGCTAAGTAGTCATCGGTTCCCTTCAGTTGATGGCCTGCAACTTGTTCAGGCGCGTGCCACGGCGCCACTGGATCGGGAGTTAGCATAATGGTAGCCGAAGAGGGACTCGAACCCTCACGCTCTTTTGAGCAACGGATTTTAAGTCCGTTGTGTCTACCAATTCCACCATTCGGCCTCAATTGTAACTCTTTAATGAGACGCCGAAATATTCTTCAACCGCCTCCCTAACAATCGAGGCGCATGGTCGTCTTTGTTTTTTGTGCTTGTGATATTCAACCACATAAGAATGGGGGATTACATACATCATCCCGTAAGGGGCCTCCATCATTCCTGGTTCCATTGAACATCTTCCAACTCCCGCATTTCCGGGATTAATAATATCATCTTCGTGTATTATGGGTTCTTTCACTATGTATAAAAACCAATTCATCTCATATGTAACTATGAGGTTGAATCCTCTTTAACCATCAAATTTATTTTGGTAACCGCGATAGGCTGCGGCTGTTAATATCAGTCCTGTGATCAACGACCAATAACTAATGTGGGCTGCTAAATTAATTGCTTTTCGTGTCTTATCCAATTTGGTGTGGATCCTTCGTTTTTTCTACTAATTCCGAAGAAGATTGTATTTTTTGGCCGCCGATGTTCCATAACATCTGAATACCGAGTTCTTCGCAAATAATCTTCTCGGGAGTATTTTGATCGGTTCGGTCGCCGCCATTAGCAAAGAAAGTGGGCTTGTGCATCCTCAAAGCCGAGCACACGGTGCCATCTTCATCATCTACTGATACAACGTCAATGACGCCTTTGATAGACATTAAGATTTCTTTTCTCTCTTGGAAGCCCATAAAGGTATATCCTTTTTTGCGAAAGAGCCACTCATCCGAATTGGCGACGACGATAACATCTCCATATTGTGCGGCGCCCATGATCATGCGGACGTGACCTACATGAATTGGATCGAATCCTCCTGAAACCATGACCGTATTATTCTTTGTTTTATTCGTCATTTTTACTCCGTAAGCTATTTTCTTTTCAATAAGATCGCATTAATATTATATTTATTTTCTCCAATAATTCTTTCATATTCTGGAAGAACTTCGGAGATTAAAGCGTTATAATTGTGGCTGCTCGGGTTTTCCAACAATAAAATATATTTTGTTGATAATCTTTTCATATTCAATAAAAACTTCTTAGCCCTTTCATGTGCCAGGTGCATGGTTACTGCCTGTGTAAATACGAACTCGTGCTCACCCAAGTCATCGATGTTGTCGCTTGTTAAATCTCTAACAGAAAGCCTTCTAGAAAACTCATAACTTTCCATATTATAGTACTTAAACCCCAGGTCTATTTGAGACTGTGAATAATCACAACCATTTACAACCACCTCCGGACTAGTTTTTTGGATATTTATTAAATGTTGACCGGAGCCGCAACCACACTCAAAAACAGATTTGACCTTAAGCCTATGTGCTTGATGATAAATTTCTTTCCAATTAGGATTTAAATTATCATGAAATACTAATTCTCCATCTTTTTCCTCAAAATTAGTCACCAGCATATCGCGTTGGTACTGGGAGCGGCCCGGGGTCATAATATCTAGCTGTTGACGTTCATATATTTGGGTATATGTGTCCCACGCAAAATCATCTCTACTCTTTACCATTTTATTCTCCTTTTATTTTTTCTAAAATTTTCTGTGACTGGGCCGTGTATAATACATGGTCGCCACTATTCTTATTCTTGCTCATCTTTTTCCTCTAGACAATCTTGGATTTTTAATATTTGGGCCCCGTCGGGGATACCATATGCGGCGGACATAATTGACCATGTAACTACTGAAGCAATTATTGCTCCGAAAACCGTACCAAACCCAAACATAATATATCCCAAAAAGAATTTCTTAATATATTTGAGAAAGGTGCTCATTTTAGGATTCCCTATTCTTGGACTTTCGTTTAGCGGCTCTTCGCTGCTTATTTGTAAGGGGCTTCTTGTTAGCCCTCGTTTCTGCCATAAGATTTAAAAGGCGCTTGCGCTCCTTCTTGGCCCCTTCCCCAATCCCAAGTCGATTATCTAGAACAATAATCTGTTGAAAGGGGCTTAAAGTTTCGCGGTGAGCTTGTCGCTCTTCGCCTTCTTCTCGTCGCTGGGCGACGGTTTTTGGATGTGCGTTTGGACGTTTCATTCCTTCTCCTATACTATATAATATAACATATTTTTACTCATCTGTCAAGGGTTTTCGGTAAAAAAGAAATTTTTTATTCTTTCAAAAAATTCTTTAACCTTACTATACCATCATCAATTTCAACATAAGTTGCATGCTGAACCCAATCTCCAGTATTAACATATGTTTTTAAATTTTCATCTCCGTCTATCCATATCAAAACTTCGGGGATGTGCATATGACCAATGATAAGGACATCTACATCGTTATTTTGATCTACAATATCCCACACTCTTTTAAGTTTTCTTTTCTTGAGTCTGAAGTTTGTGAACCACTTAGACAAATTAAAATTAAAAACACGCTCCATGATATCCTGGAATAATGAAATAAATTTCATTAGCCCCCTATAATGGAGGATTCCGTTTTCATATTGGTCTCCGTGTTCAATACGAAATTTGCGGCCGGCCTCTTCAAATTCATAGAGGTCACAAATTTTAATATTTAAAAAATCAGTCCCTATAAAACCTTCTAGGGCCCGGTCGTGATTTCCTATCACATAGATCACTTCTTTTTTATAGTCAATAGCTTTGAGAAGATCTGCTGCTTTTTTAGTAAAAGAGGGGATTTTGAGAAACTCAATTATATCTCCATTCAATATTAATTGATCATATTCTTTAGTACGCAAAAGATTAAGAAGCTGTTGTTCACGACAAAATTGTGAACCAATATGCGTATCCGATATGATCAATCTTTTCAATTATTTCTCGCTATTATCGTATGTATAAATTACTATAGTATCCAAACCACTATATCTTGCCGGGATGGCTTCTCGCAAGATAGTAGCATTGTCGTGACCATGTACGTGGAATTGCAAGCATTTCCCACTATCGCCGCCGGATGAAACCGTGATGCGCAATTCTGATTCTTTAGGTAGAAGAACCTCAAAGGCTTCGTGAGCTAAAGATATAATCTCAACCGTTGACATATATTGCAGAACTTCGGGGCCCATAATTTTTTATCCTCTGAAAGATAGAGATAACAAGAGGGGTGTTGAAATCCTCACTAAATCAACATGCCAGCCTCCCTTTATTTTAGATCCTTCAAACATTAACTCAGGACTTATTCCCCCTTTGTAAAACTATTGATCAAGGTTCGTTAGAGACAATGAACCATTAAAACTATTATACTAACCCTCTCGCCAATCTCCTGTTTTGTTTTCTCTGTTAGTTTATCCAGTAGTAACTATACTACATTTGGTCTTTTTTGTCAAGAGTTTTCTCAACAAAATAGTCATCAATTCCATATTTTTTTTGTAGTTTATGAAACCAATTTTCTTGCAACCCGAGAAACCTCATCGCTTCGGATTTGGTTCTGGTGGCTGAATATGCATATTTAAAAACAGCATCCTGAACAATGTTATGTAAAGAGTGCCAAATGGGAAAACCATACATCCGGTTGGATATAGATTTAGTCGATAGCTCAAGTTTAAGCGCAATAAGTTCTTCTAATGTGAGGGCGCCAAGCATAATTTCGAACTCTTCGTTGGATTTCCGATCTTTGCGGAGTTTTTTACTAATACTATAATTTTTATTTTTGCCATTATAGTTCCGTTTTCGTTTCCAGTTAACTTTAGACATTGGGTATTAGTATGATTGTAGTGAGTATAGTGATTGTAGTGAGGATTGTGTTTAGATTGATTAAGAAGAGTATGAGTGTTTTGTTTGTAGTGATATACTAATATAGCATCAAATTTCACTCTTGTCAAGGGAAAAAATTGTAAATTTTATTAAAACCCTAAATCATCCATCTCAATATCATCTTCAACGGCAGCTTCTTCGGATCCTGCTGGGATCTCGACATCTGGACCTTCTACTGATGGTTCCATTTCTTGTTCGAATTTCTGGAAATAGAGCTTAAGATTGATTAAAAGATATTCTTGAAAAACGCCCCTGTCCTCGCTATTAGCCAAGATTCCATAGGCGTCCAAGATTTGTTGTTCTATTTGCTTGTAAGTCTGAAAGGCTATATTTCGACCAGTCTTATCTAGGCCTTGGTCATCGACACCAGTTGCAAATTTCTCTTCTTCTGGAATTTCCTCTTCTTCGACTTCGTCGTCTTCGATATCGATAAATTCCGGTGGCGCATCTTCTTCATCGTCATCTATATCGATTTCTATGGCTTCAGAAAGAGCGTCTTGGTTAGTATTAGCGGTAGTTATTGAATTTTCAGCCGCATTCATAATATGCCCAGAAAAAGAAGATCTTTGCTCTTCGCTAGTGGTCATGGATATATATGCATCCTGTAAAATAGGAACAATTTTCTTAAGAAGCTTTTCCAATTCATTGATACCAGTAGAGGCATGTGGGATTTTATCAGAAACAGCAACTTCTTGCAAAACACTACGAATAACTTCTTTAATTAAAAATTCTTCTTTCTTTCTTTTCTTGATCGCATATTTTAAAATCTTTCGAATATTTTCTCGAAGGAGTAATTCTTCAGTCATTTCTCGTCTATCAATCATTTGTATAAATCTCCACATACATAATTAGTTACCAGTATCTCTTCTCTTATAAATTAATTTAATTCCAGGCATCGTTCCATCTACTTTCGGATGTTCATCTTTAAAAAATGAGGGTTTGGCGCCAAGAGGAAGAGAATAAGGCCCAGCGGCTCCTCCGGATGATCCCATCGCGGCACCCCCACCAGATGAAGAAATTTCTTCCAATTCGTCTTCTTCCAGGGTTCTCTTATTAAATTTAGCTGAAAGTCTATCTTTTTCTTTCTGTTTTTCCACCGCCTTGTTATAAGATATAATCATCCGGGCTTTTGCGGCTGCCGCTAGTTTGCCGGGGGTGGGAGGCGGTTCCTCTTCTCGATAGCGAGAGGGGAGTTCGAATGTGCCAGCATGCATCTCGTCGAGTTCCCCGCTGGTCGCCATTTTTGCTACACCGCAACTATCATAACAAGCCGTGTGCCCATCTCCGAATTCTACTTCGCAATCACCGTCACTCCCGTCTTTCTTTTCGCAATCTTTGGTACGATATATTTCATTTAATACTTCATCGATAATCCCAAAGATCCTCTCGGAAAGATCCATATCGCCAGACTTAATTTTTTCTTTTACCATTTCATAAAGATCTTCGTCATACCAGCCCATCAAATCCTCAAAAACTTCGGGAGTTAGGTTTTGTAAGCAAGCACGAATAGTCGTCCCACACATCTCTCCGAATCCAGGAATATTCATAGAGATGTGGGGCGATACCATTACATAACCATGTTTATTATAGGTTTCTAAATTGTCTTTATTATTTTCAAAATCACGATACCACGCTGGATCGCCACCTTTTGTCACTCCATCTAAATTAGCAAACCGAGGATCTTCATCCATATCTTTTTTCCCCACAGTATATATTGCAACAGTGTTCTCGGGATCAAAATATTTATCTAACTCATTTCCTCGATAGGGACTTCTGGCAAATAATATCTGTTCCTCCGGAATTCCATGTTTGAGCATAATTTGTTTCTTTTCTTCGAAATTAAGAGGGGATTTCGGAAGATTTACTTTGTCTGAGGTAATAATAAAAACATTCCCGGTGCCCCACTTTTCTTCTAATTCTTTAAAAACAGCCAAGTGGTGTTTTCCCATGGGTTGAAAACGCCCAGGATAAAGAACCACAGTGCGCGGTTCATTTTTTTCTAAGAGAATACTCATAACTTCGTGGAGTAATTGATCATCAATTTCTTTATCAATCTTTTTAAGAGCCGGGACTGTTCCACGGCCATATTTGAAAAGACCGAGAAGTTGATTCATGGGTGCAAAATTTCCGGTAAATTTATAGGTGTGACCATCGAATTCGAAAACAAATCCTTCGGCTGCGGTAGATACATTTTCTATATCTTTAAGTTTTTCCATCTCCTTCTGAAGGATGACCATAGCTTCCTTATTGCCTGAATTTTCAATAGCTGCTATTGCCTCTGCAGTTTCTCCACGCAGCCTCTCGACTTCTTTATGAGATATATTTTCTCCATTATCCAATACAAAGAGACTTTCTAGACCTCTCAACATTTCTACTGAAAAATCATGAATTACATCTTCGAGGGGCCAAATAGCTTGTTTTAAGTATTCTTTGGCATCTTTAGGGTCGATGATACTTCTTAAAAAACTCCGTTGCTCTTCGGGGACCGACTTTAACAGTGCCTTTAAATTTATATCGGCAGGCATTTTATCATACCCAGCGGCTCCGAGGTAACCCTTATTACTAAAGAGAATTCTTTTAACTACTTTCTTTTCCGTTTCTGGGTCTAATTCGATTCCATTTTCTACCAACAGGGTCATAATTCTTGCGATCATATATTCGAGGACAGTTTGGTTATCGCTAATTCCTTCAGCGCTTATAACCTCCTCTAATCTATCTAGAGTGTTAGCTAGAATAGATCCGTCTTCTAAACCGGCTAATCCTTGAATAGCATCCATCTCTACTTTATAATCTTTGGTTTGTAATTCATTTTGTTTAGTTTCAAGCGCCCTGGCGAGAAAATCTACGTTTTGACTTACATCTCTCTCAGTGGCTTTCCCGGTTTCTTTATCAAATTCGGCTGCTGCAGCGCGGTGGATTGCCAATGTTTTGGTGTCATAATAATTAATAACATTTGTGCTACGGGGATCAATAACTTCGGCACTATAATAAATATTGGTATCGGGCCCGAATATTTGCTCTTTCTCCTCATCGGAGAGATCCTCGATAGCCTCCTCAAAAGCCCTAAAGGATTCGGAAAAGGTTTTTTCTAATGGTCCTCTCCCTCCAAAAAAGTGAGCAATCTCTTCGGGAGTTAGGCCGCCCTTTTTAACGTGCGTACCATTTCGTGCCGCTTTAGCCCTTCCTTCGGGAATAGAATAAGAAACGAACAGGTTTTGTCCGTCTGTTTTTTCAGTTCCGATCAATTCACCAGCCGCTGCAGCCATCAAAACTTCTTTCATTTGTTTAAAAGTTAAAGATGGATTGTCATAGAGGTGGGACATATGTCCACCGACACCGCCCTCAAGAAGTAGCATTAGTCTTCCCCCTTCCCTTCTTCCAAAACATGAAGTTTTTCTTCGAGGAGCGTAACTTGTTCTTTAAGTTTTCTATGTTCTCGACGAATGTGAGTTAAATTTTCCAAGGCTAATTCAATTCTTTGGCTTTCTTGTTTTGTCCGAGGTTTTAGGCTTTGGAGCGCCTCTTTAATGGATGCAATGCGAGAGGTGGTAGAAGCTTTGGTATTCCATTCGCCCATAAGAAATTTTCTCGTTACTTTATTAAAATCCATAATTATTCTTCCTCTTCATCGCGAACGGGACATGTTCGCTTGGTGTGTCCTGGTTCTTTACAAACTGAACAAGTTCTCAGGCTTTTCGGGGGCTTCGCTATTTCCACCTCCTCGACTTCCTCGACTTCCTCGACTTCCTCGACTTCCTCGACTTCCTCGACTTCCTCGACTTCCTCGACTTCCTCGACTTCCTCGACAACTTTAACAACTACTGGCGCTTTTTTAGTTGGTTTCACTTGACTCCAGCGCCGGAGCCTTTTTGCTTTTTTACCCATGGGGTTTTCTCCTTTTTATATCTATAATTATTCCGGTTGTACCTTAAAGCCAACCTTTAATGGACCCAATGCTCCTCCGGTCCACGAGCCCCCGCTATCAACATTTGTTTCACTAAAGTCCCACACTAACCGATTTTCTTCAATCACGATGGGTGGCCCGGTGGTATAGGCAGCGTTGTAACCCACGAGGGCGCTTCCTTGATAATTAGCAGAACCGGGGGTACCATCTTTGGTACATGCGGCGACCGAACTGACGGCAAGCACTTCTTTTATTTGGGAACTATAATCTTGCCAATTTAAAGCCCCATTCTCGATATCCACCTTATTCTGAACATTAAAAGAACAAAGTGTGGAAGGTGCAGGGTTCGCGGTAATATAACTCGCTTCCAATTCTGTGGGGTCACCGGGATCATTAATATATTTATAGAGGTCAACTTGGTTTCCAATATCATTATAAAAATGACCGTCTACCCTATCTCCGTCAGGGAACAGTCCCTGAATAAAAAGAGAGCTTGTGGATTGTCGGATATCAACGGGGTTGTTAATATCATCCCAAATAAAAATGTGGTCCACTAATTGAGAATACTCTGGCCAAACACTAGCTGGGAAATCATTCGCGGGCCGGGTGGCATATTTGCCATGAGGAGAGAATGTAACAGAGTTCCAGTTCCAATTTGCTGTTGTTCCTCGTGTTTTACCATTTTCATCCATCTTTAGTTCGCCATCCTGCCACACTTTTACTTTGCCGTTCCAATCGCTCCCTTTATATAAAATGGTAAATTTAGTCCAAATATCTTTTTCGATTTCTACCGATTGCTGTACCCCACCGATGGAGGAAGAAAAAACCATTGAGGCGGGATCCCCTACACCATCGGTATAATAGAGAATAGCGACAATAGCATCCCCGCTTCCGCTGCAAGGGCCATTGTTTCCACTTTGGCGAACCAAATAAAAAGAAATCGGCGCGAGCGGCCTATATCCTTTTTCTCGATGAGTACCATGCGTATTAATTGTATTAGGAAGGGGCATCCACATATCTGAACCTGCTGTATTATTTAGAAGCTGTCCGTCAAAGAATGGGTTATGACTTCCCATACTTGAAGTAGCACTCCCACTTGAGAGGGTACAGAGATGAATCCATTTTCCTAGTGGGTTGGGAGCGCTAGTAATATCTTGATCAAAGTCAAAATCATGTTTAAAAGAAAAATGAACAAAGCCGCTTGTGGTCACCCATCCAGGAGATCCAGTCACTGGGGTGGTAACTTCTGAATAGGTGCCAGAAAACGCCAAAAGGTCACCAACATCCCCCGGATAAACCGTATGGTGTTGATAATAACTTGTTTGTTTTAAACATCTACTACCGCCCCCAACATTAGTGGGTGGCTGATGAGCTTCATAATATTGTGAATCATACAACGCGTAATTGCTACCTGTTGAAGAGGCACCAAGGGGAACACCCCAACCCGAATGAGCATAGTAGTCAATCGCCGCACCAATTTCGAAACCCCACATGAATTTAAGGGCCATGGTTAGTTACCCCCATATTAATCTCTCAGTTTGACGGAAGCGCTCAACTTATTTATATTAGCCCCTTGTAAATCCATGCCCTCGAAACCATCATAGAACACATGCGATACTATATAAGTAAATGGATTTATATCCTTGACCGCCATCGTTGAGATGGGAACTTGTTGACCGGTCAACCACGGACCCATGGTTTCAAGATAAGTGGTATCGCTAACTTTTTTCGAAAGACGTGTTGTATAGCCGCCCCCGATAGAAATACGCGTTTTGGCCTCACCGAAAGAAACTGGAGTGTCTGTTGTTGGAAAACTGTGCACAGTCACACCATATATGTCAGCCTTAGCTAAATCATAGGGGAGCAGTCCAAATTTTGTCACGGTGATCTCATCTCCAGAAGTAGGAGTAGCATTCCAGGATCCTGTTTGTGGAACTCGCCGGTCAGCGCCCAACCCCTCAATAAACGCTCCGTTGTAGGAACTAGTATTAACTGGCTGCCAATCATCCTGGGGATACGGAGTTACCGAAGCAGATAAAATTACACAATAACTTTCAGCGGGTCTTTTGTCGAACATCATGACAATATCATCAATCCAAACTTGTTGGTTCGGTTCCCACTCAAACTTTCCGCCAGCATTATCCCACGTACCTGACATAGAGAAGCCACCGCCCAGAACATTATTTTGATCGGGTCTTGGATATCCAAGTGCACAGTCAGATGTCCAGGCTGGAACCCCGGCCGACGATGAGTAGCCCGCATCGGGCCCTCTAAAGGCAAACGCCACTTGGCTGCAAATCGTGGACTGTTTTGTATCCCGACAGTCACCCTGTTGTGTTAAGCTGGGCACTGTATTACTGAACATATAAAATTTGGATCTTCCACCGTTAGTTTGAGTTTCTGCAAGATATTCCCAAACTCCCCAATACCATTTATCATGAGTAATGGGGTATGATCCTACATCTTCCCAGGCTGTGCTCACGGGCTCACCATTCGGATCGCTCCCAAGCTGGGCGCTCCTGTACATCCGTAGATTATTTACGCTTCCACTGCTAATTTCTATGGCAACTCGTCTTTCCTGAAATTGACTAAAATCATAATCGGGGCCGCAGGTGGTGAACCAATTTCTGCCGCCGTTGTACCATCTGTTAGGCTCGCCAGGATCAATGAAGGCGCCGTTGGATGCGGTGCAACCCGGTCGAATTTTAAACTCCCCGGTGGCGTGAGATGTGCCTTGAGCATCCCAT
>Ga0208299_1002193_pt1 | contig 13472 bp, 19 predicted proteins | sample 15_taG_FD_184089 | JGI IMG/M metagenome (GOLD analysis project Ga0208299, IMG submission 184089) | Marine viral communities from the Subarctic Pacific Ocean - 15_ETSP_OMZ_AT15312 metaG (SPAdes) (version 2) | ecosystem: Environmental > Aquatic > Marine > Oceanic | place: Pacific Ocean | collected...
TGGATATGTTCAAGGATTGGGTGAAGACGCAGAAGATCAAGCCTCGCATTGGCATGATGCTAGCTACTGTGGTTCGAGAGGATATCCCTGAGAGCCGCTGGAAAGATCTCGGCGTCGAGAAGGGCGACCTCAAAGCTATGTCGAAGATCCTGAAGGAGCGGCCTGAGGTGGCTGCAGCAATCGGTCAACGCACGCACAAGCTGCTCGACAGCCTGATCGCTGACTTCAATACGCTGTCGTCCCAGCTCTCCGAGGAGGAGTACATTCGCTTCTATCGTGAGAACTATATCCCGCATCTCTATATCGCGAAGTCTGCCACGAAGGGCGGCAAGAAGACTCTCGAGGCTGGTGCGTCCAAGCGTCGTGTGTTCAATACGTTCGCTGAGGCAGAGGCCGCTGGCTATATCCCAATGTCCCTGGAGGCCGACAAGCTGATCGCTCGTTATGCTGAGATGAACTATACGCTGATCGCTAATCGTGCTGTCCTCGATGTGGCGCCCACGATCATGAGTGCTGATGGAGATCCGATGGTGATTCCTCGACACGTCACAGATCCCGACGTTCGCATGCCTGAGGCTCAGACGGTAGAGGCTGGTCTGGTTGAGTTCCTTACGTCCCGCTTAGGTGGCGACAAGCGTGCTCTGCCGGATCTACTCAATCGATTCTTCAAGGCTCGCAATGATTACGTGAGGATCCCCTCGCCATTCAAGGGAGTGCAGGAGTACTGGGTCCATCCGGATGCAGTGAATACGATGCGCTGGGTGCTGCAGGCTGGGGCCCATGGTCGCTTCACGAAGCTCTACAATGGTGTGATGCGAGTCAATAACTGGGCGAAGTTCTCAGCTCTCGGGCTGTCGTTCTTCCATCACTTCTCGCTGACTGAATCCTACATTGCAGCGAATGGTGGTCCCGCGGCTGCCGGCTTCATGTTCGATACGGCTACGCTGGGTGCTCGTGTGCTGATGCGTAAGACTCGCTGGCAGGAGTTCCTCGATAGCACGAAGACCGATGCTGAGCGTACAGCATTCGCTCAGGAGATGCTCGAGGCTGGCCTCGTGGTGAACACGGCTCCTACCTACGACAAGTCTCAGATCGAGATGGATCTGGATAAGATGCTCGCATGGTCGAAGGAGCACAATGTCCGATCGGTCAAGGTCATCACGAAGATGATCACTGCCTATCGCCGCTTCAACGATAAGCATCTGTGGGGATCCATGCTGCCAGGCATGAAGCTCTACACGGCTCACCGTCTGTACGAGAAGTATGAGCAGCTTGCTCTCGAGCAGGGGATCGCATTCGATCGTAAGGATATCCTCGAGCAGATCGCGGCCTACACGAACTACGCCTTCGGCGGCATCGAGTTCGAACGCTACATGGCAATGACTCCGAATGTACGCAAGGCGTTATCGCTTGCTGTGTTCGCTCCGGACTGGACGATCTCGAATATGAATATCGCTGACGTTATGAATATCGGAGGAGGCAAAGGCGCTCTGATGCAGAAAGAGATGCAGCGTCACTACTGGCCGTGGATGGCTTTCGTGATCACAGCTCTGCCTGCTGCAGCTCAGGCTATGATCTACGGTATCTTCAGAGATCGAGACGAGGATGATGAGATGCTCATGCTGGCGAACGAGCAGGGGCAGGAGTTCGGCATCGATATCACGCCCTTGCTGCGCGGTCTCAATCGGCATTTGAAAGGGACGCCACTTGAGGTCGATCTTGGTACGGCAGGAGAGAAGCGCTTCTACATGGTGCTCGGCAAGCAGGCTCGCGAAGTCGGTGGGCTGGTTGGTAATCCACTCAAGACGTTCTACAACAAGAGCAGCCTGTTTACTCGCATGGCCTTCGAGCAGATTACCGGATCCAATGGCGACTTCGATATGCCGTGGAGAGGCGAGGGCTTCTGGACTTCCATGCCGGCACGTAGTGCGGCTATCGGGAAGAAGTTCATCCCCATGTCAGTGCAGTCTCTATTCATGCAGAATCGTCCCTCTACGCTGTTTGCGCCCACTCGCCAGGGTATGAGTCGCTACAAAGCTCAGCAGATCGTTGCTGGTGTGATGGAAGGCTACGCCAATCCTACGCTCTGGAATCGCATTGTGAATGGCGCTGAGGCTGGAACGATCGAAGACCTTGACACTCTTGTGGTCGATGTTGCGGACGCTCTCAGGGCCAACGTCGGGCCAACTGAGGGGCCGGTCAAGGAGCTGATCAAGGTAGCGTCGAGTCAGGTGAAGTCGAAGTACTACAAGAAGTTCTTCGATGCATTGAACGATGGCGATGAGAAAGCTATGGAGGAGGCAGCTCAGTCTGCGCTTCGCCTGGGGGCCGTGGTCGATACGTTCAACAACTCGATGGATATGAAGTTTGACGATAAGGCTGGGGTGGAGTACACGTACGAGAAACGTCGTGTGGTTGAGCGAGCAGTGCATGCGGCAGAGAAAGCGTCAGGTCGGTCGAGGAGTTCCTCAACTGAAGAACGCAAAGCAATACGCGAAATAACGAAAGCAAGTGGAGGATCGAAACATGTTGAGCGGTATCTACGGAATAACAGATATGGGGCTTCTGGCCGGTATTCGTCATCACAGCGGAGACGTGAAGTTCGTCGACAACGTGATCGATGATGGGACTCCGGTGCTCGTTGACAATCCGACGATGCTGATCCCCAGCCATATACGGCAGTTCAATACGTCAGACCTATCCCGCCTGCTGGCGATAGACGAGGGTTCCCAGAGGAGCTTCTCTGAGGCATTCAACTGCAGCGGCAAGCCTTCGGCCATGAGCTTCTTCACGATGATCAGAGAGAACGGAGAGTTCTTGGTCCCTGTTGCTATCGGCTACTCGGGTCGCTTTATGAATGGTAACGTGGGCCCAGACGTAGGATTCATGCATGGCGTGGGCTTCATGGTTGAGAATCCAAAGCACTGGGTCACTTCGATGGGTGAGGTTCTCGACTACCTGAGCGGGAAGTATGCAGGTGAGATCGCTATCGATGTTGATGAGGATTGGTGCATCTCTCGCATACGCTTCGGGCATCAACCGCAGTATCTCTCATTGCTCTGCGAGTTCTACGGGATGCGGTACGACGAGTTGCTTGACTGGCTGGTGAACGAGGAAGACTCTCCCAGGCACTCGGTAGGTGTTGCCATCTCTGTTGCTGTCAGCAAGCCACCCTTCCCCGTTGTCGAGGTAGAGCAGCGTGACGGCATACAGGCAGCCAATGAAGCAGAGAAGCACATCTGGCGTGTGCTCATGGGTAGGTGTGAGATCGCGCTTGTGACAGCGCATTCGGAGGGTGTGCCTCTGGGGAGGCGTAGGGTGTTCCGCACGATCAACCGGATGCGACGCTATGACGAGCGGATCCAGTACAGGACTGATTGCGGGTATAAGCTGAACTTCGGTGAGCTCACCGGAGCTTACGAGGGATACTGCAGAGAAAAAAGCCCCCACTGCGTAGATGCAGTGAGGGCCGAGCGGATCTCTATATAAGATTCTTCACCGCTCTATTCAATACCGATCAGGACGCATCGATTATCTGTCGTGTCAACTACGCCGATGTCCATGTCGTAGATCTTCGTCAGCTTCACCGTGCCGCCGTCGCGTTCAATCAGTACCTGATTGCACTCATCGTTCAGAACGTTGTACGATCTGCGATCGACGCTCACTCTTGTCGGGCTGGCAGCATTGCGTTGTTCGAACGCCTGCCTCAATGCCTGTATAATCTCGATCATTGTAGTTCTCCCTTTAGGGCCTCGGCTTCTTTGGTTCATTCTGTCTCCTCTAGAATCTGTCTGCCTTTGCATACGTCATGATCCCCAGAGCATCTGCAGTCTTGAGCGTGACGTTGCACTGAGGGAACCTTCGCTTCATCTCCTCCTTGATTGCCTTCTTGCGCTGGCCCTTGTCCTTCGGCCACGAGCCTATTGCCTTCATCCACTTGTTCGGCACAACTTGGATCGTCGGTACGCCGAGACAGTACAGCGCAGTCTCCAGCGATCCGCAGTGACGCGCAAACGTTGCGGCCGATGGGCCACTGTTGCCGGGGATGTACGTCCCGACCTTCTCGATGTATCCTTGCGGGTTCGGTATGCTGGCGACGATGGACCTCAGTTGATCCACGATGCTTGCCATACCGTCAGGCATCGGCACGCATTGAACTCCGTCTGCTGACTGCCATGCGATGCCGCCGCCTGCTCCTGGGTCTATTGCTATGATGCTCATGCTGCTATCCTTTCCTGCTTCGCTACTCTTGCGAATGCTCTCTTTACCTTCGTTAACCTATGTGTCCAGCTTTACTTCGAGTTCGTCTTCGCGCCAGTCGGATGCATCTGGATCGGCCTGCACTTTGGCTTTGATATACAAAACGCCGTTGCACACATCCATGTCTACGACTACTCCATGGTCTAGAAAATCGACCGTTGCTGCTGTATCTGGACGTTCTACCGTCAGAGTTCGTTGTGATGTTCTTCCTGCCATTGCTGCATCTCCTTAATTGATACTTGAGAAAAAGCCCCCACTGCGTAAGTGCAGTGAGGGCCGGCAACAGTCGAGAAACTTTCTGCTGCCTATATTATGCTGCTATCCTTTCCTGATTTGCTACCCTTGCGAATGCTCTCTTAACCTTCGTTGTGACCTCATCCGGAGGTCGCTGGTTGTACTCTGCGTAGCACTGCGTGACGCACTTGCGCTTGAGGTTGTATGCCACTGCCACGAATGCCTTCTCTTTGTCCTCCCGCCTGCGTACGAATGCCACGACGATCTCCCCTCGTGCCACCTGTGACGCATACCCTTTGCCAAGGCAGTTGCTCAGGGCCTCACCTTCGATCACGAAATCAGCCACGCTCTGCGGTATCACGAAGCAATACTTGCCTCGCGACTTCTCAAGCAGTGACCATTCGTTCGCCACCTTGATCAGCTTCGACGACAGGGCCTTGTTGAACCTAGCTTCACGTCCTCGTACCAGCTCGTTGTGCTGATCACGCATCAGCGTTGCTCGGTCCTTGAAGTTCCGCGGGAACAGAACCTTCGTGTCTGTCATGTCCATGTCCAGATCCTCGCAATGCCGGATGTATCTAGCATACGCATTCATGGTGAGGTCGTGCTGCGCAATGTACTCGACTGCTTTCAACGCATCGACCAGCTTCGATAGGTCATAACCTCTGAACCTCCTGCGAGCTTCGATCTCCTTGATCGCATGATCGAACGAGATCTTTCGCTTGAACGATCTCAGCATGACATCAACTCCTGGCAGTTCTCGCTTGATCTCCTCCATGTTCTGATTGAAGAACTGCCTGAATGCTTTGTCCTTCTTCAACTTCCTCACGACAGAGATCCGAGACGCATAGCATCCCAGCCCAGCCTTCGATAGAAGTTCTATCTCAGGATGATCTACATACGTCTTCAGGTAGTCAATGATGTGGCCTTGATTAGTGGTGCCCCCTCCCCACGCGCACCACTTGAACCTGCGTGTCCTGAGCAGCAACTCAGGGTTCACTACTGGGGCCCAGATCTTCCACATACACCTGCGATCCCATGCTTCAGAGTCCCATCGTCCACGGTATGACCAGTCCCGAGGCGGCGCCACCTTCTCGGGAGACCAGTCTACGAGGTAGCCTCCCATCTGGTAGAACGCTACGTCCCTCATGTGCAGGTATGGATCATCGACACTGCCGATCACGACCTGCTTCACTATAGGCTTATCCTTCTTGCTCTTGGCCTTCACTGCTACAGTTCTCACTACGACATCAGATCCTAGCTGAGTCAGGTATGTGTAGAAGCGATTGCGATTCATCATCTCACCTTCGGGGCCGTATCGCATATAGTTATCGTACTCGATGATCCGCTTCTTTGCTGCTGTTGACAGATCTCCGTACTTCAGATGCGGAAAGTTCATTAGAAACGATCTCCTTCATTTGTCTTGAATTCGCTGAACAGTTCCATCGTCAGCTCCTCGTTCGTTGCTGCCTTGGGCGCAGGCGTTGGCTTCGCCTTCACTTCGACCTTGCCCCCCTTCGGGAGCTTCGGTCCGCGGCTTGCTGCCTTCTGCTTGATTGAGTCTTCTTCAAAGAAGTGCATGATCCATCCGAAGACAGTCTTATCCTCTACCATCACGCACTGCGACCCAGAGGCCTTCTGATCCTTCAGGAGCTTGCGCGCTTGCTCGTGAGCATACTTGAATGCCCCGGCTAGCGTCTTGTCTCCATCGTTGATCTTGGCCGTGAGTATCGGGCTAGCGTTCTCCTCGAGGTACTCGAGGATCCGCTGCTCTGTCGGTGTGTCTGCTTTGAGCGTCAGTCCCATTGCGAACTGAGCATTGATTAGGTTATCAGCCATTAGAAGCGCTCCTTCCTGAGCGAGAGGTTGCGGATCTTCCCGTGAACGATCGCAGCTACCAGCGTCTCGGCCGCTAGCGAGGTCATGTATCGTGTCAGATCCTCGATCGTCTCTTTCGTCATGGTCTGATCGGCTGTCTTGCTGGGCTCCTGAGGCGTGGTCACGGCCTTAGCTGCTGGGGCAGGCTTGGGTTCAGGTGCAGGCTCCGACGCTTTCTCGGGCTTCTGAGCGGCTTCTGCTGCTGCCGCTGCTTCTCGCTCTGCCTTCTCCTTGCGTAGAGCTTCCAGCTCTGCCGCCTCTGCTTCGTGGTGCACCGCTGCAGCGAACAGCTCGTTCAACGTATCAATCGTGTCATTGAACTCCTTCGCGTAGCGTTCCTCGATATCGTCATGGACTTCGCCGCCTTCAAGCTTCAGAGCATACTTAGCCATGCTCTCGATCTTGGCCTTGATCTGGGTCGACAGCGCCCCGGGCAGTAGCGTCTTGAGAATCTTATCCATGGCAACGATGTCTGTCTCGTCGGCCTTGATCGCTTCCTCGTACTCCGTCAGATCCTTGCGGACCTCGAGCTTCATCGCATCCAGCTCAGATACGCACAGCTTGCGAGCTTCCTGAATCTGCTTCACCATGTCCTTGCCGAAGCCGTCGACCTGCGTCTTCGTGCGAGCGATCTTGTTCGCCATCGATGCGATCGCTTTCCGTCCCTTGATCGTGGTCATGTCCGGAACGAACTCAGCTACCTCTCCCTTCACTCTGTCGACAAGGATCTGCATCTCGCCTTCCTGAAGCAGTGCCTTCGCTACCATGTCGTTGTCAATCGTGATCAATCCTGTTGCTGTGCTCATTGTTTCGCCTTCTTTCTTTCTGCTTTGCTCAGTGCTTTCGTGTACTTGGTTGTGATCGCTGGGGTCCAGGCGCACTTGCCCGTTTCCAGATCGCTGACGTAGGGAGCACTCACTCCCATCATTACCGCCAGTCTTCGAAGCGAGACCCCGATGTTCCTTCGGGCCTTCCTCGCTTTCTTTCCTGTCGCTTTGCAATCGACGATTGTCTGCGTAGTCATCTGAAGTATGTCTTCATTCTTCATAGTACCTTGTGCTTCCTTTCATCAACCATGCCCTCAGCAAGCATGTCTACCTCGTGGCTCTCTTTGCTGAGTACTTCAGCCAGTGCAGCCTTGTCCTTCTCGACGGCCCAGTGGATGTCCTGCTCCTCTGTCTCGAGAAGATACACGCCATGATCCTGCTGCATCAGATCGAATAGATGTCCCATTAGAATCGCCTCCCTTTTGCTTCTTGTTTCTGACTGCCTTCGAACTCCGTCGATCTGAACTTCTGAATGTACGGACAGAAGACCATCTCAACCTCTCCCACTGGACCGAACCGATTCGCTGCTATGTCCACGATCACCTTGCGATCCATCGTGAACGAAGGATTGTCCGGATGCTCGGAGATGAACAGTATCGCCGCGGCATCCTGCTCGATCGCTCCTGAATCTCTCAGGTGGTGCAGCTGCGGCTTCTCTTTGTCCTGAACACTCGTTCTGTTGAGCTGGGACAGGAGTAGAACCTGAACGTCCAGCTCCTTCGCCGTGTTCGTGATCATGTTCGACCAGTGAGCGACCTCTTGGTTCCTGCTCTTGGTCTTCGTGGATGATGATGGAGAGATCAACTGCAGGTAGTCGATAGCCACCCGCCTTGCTCCCTCCGATGCCATCATTCGCATCGCTGAACAGACCTGCTCGATCGTGCTCGCTGAGTCTATGATCGTGAGATCCAGCGCCATCACATACTTGAGAGCCTCCTGAAAGCGAGCCTCCTCGATGGCGGTAGCATCTCCATTGTCCAGCTTGTTCGTGTCGACCTCGGACTTCCCGGCTGCGATCTTCGTCCACAGCTCCTCTTGCTTCATCTCTATCGAGATGATCCCTGTCGCTTCCTTGAGCACATCTGCTGAATACTCGCACTCGTTGCACATGAACGTGGTCTTGCCGCACTTCGGCCTAGCAGCAATGATCGTGCTCTTGCCATGCCGATAGCCTGCCAGCTTGCGCTGCACAGTCATGAATCGCGACACGATACCCGCTGAGCCATGCGTCTTCGCATTCTTCATCTGTGCCAGGATGTCCTTGCAGACCTCCTCCTTCGTTCGCACGTTATCCGTCCCGCTCGTGACCAGACTCAGCTCATGCTTGATAGTTGAGATGATCACGTCCGGTCCCTGATCGTCGGCAGCCAGTCGCTTCGCTGCTCCTCTCAGGACAGCCTCCACCTGCTTCAGCTTGTAGACCTCCTTGATGTGGAACAGGTATTCCAGCGCCATGCTGGGCATGGATACGTCGACGCACTCATCTATCTTGTGATCGTCTGTGACCGTCATATCCGGATGGCGCCTTCGCATCGCATCGCTCACGATCGCCAGATCGAAGTCAAAGCCTCCCTCTTGCAGTTGCAGGATCGTATCAAACAGCATGCGCCTGAACGCATCGGTGAACATGTCGCGTACCAAACCTGCTCCCTGCAGCATAGGCAGGTGAGTCGGCTCCATCAGGATCGTTCCGATGATAGCCTGCTCTGAACGCTCGTTGTTCAAGATATCCTTTATGAAGTCGTCGCTCATTAGTTCAAGCCTCCCTCTACTATGTGGATTTTTGGTTGCGCTGCGATGAAATTATCGATCGCTGTCCGTACGTCCGGAACGGCTGTGGACTTCGCGCTCTCTTCCAGCCTCCAGCCACGATTCGGCGCCATCGACAGGATCGCATTGCCTGAGTGTAGCTTCTTGTCCGTGAGTGCCTGAAGGAAGTCCAGGCGCGCCTTGTCCTGCTCTGAACTGAGCGCTGCTTGGTATACGTTCGCTAAGAATCGAGCCAGCAGATCTACCTCCTCGCCTTCTATGTCGAGCATCGAGGACATTGCCGATGCTGCTGTTGATCCTGCGTCTTGTGCTTCTGTGCTGATATCCATATCTAACCCTCCCAGCGAGGGGCCGAAGCCCCCCGCTCCCTTGTTAACCGTTTGCGTTGATGCGGCCCAGCAGATCCGAATCACCCTCAGCGAGCTGATTGTAGATTGCCAGCAGGCTGTTCTTCGTATCCATGTTCCAGTTCTCACGATCAACGCCAATGAACAGTGCCAACTGGCCCAAGCTCAGGCTGAACTCGGAGAACGCATCCGAGACCTGCACCAGAACGTCGGCAGGTATCTCTCGCGTGTCGTGCAGTTTCAATGGTGGATCCGTCTGCGTGGGCAGCTCCTTCGGTGCTTCCTCTACTGGCGCTGGTGCTGCCACATCCACAGGCGGTGGAGGAGGAGGAGGAGGAGGAGCTTCTGCCTTCGGCTTAGGCGAGGCTTTCGGCTCAGGCGCAACCACTCTCTTCTTCTTCTTGCCACCGTGCTCGTTGGTCGTATCGCTGTCCTTGTTATCGTCAATCAGGAACAGACCATTCAACGCATACTTCCGAGCATACGAACTGCATGCCCCAGTGATCTGCGAGCTGTCCATGCCCTTCTTGACCTCCTCTTCCCGGGCGTAGCCATCGCACGAGACCTCGGCTGTCTCGCTCTTGACGGTTGCGGTGGCCTTGACGTAGTAGCGTTCTCCGATCAGCATCAGCTCGTCTGATACGACGAGCGTCAGCCCGTTCTCCACAAGCAGCGGCTTCACTGCTTCCAGAATGTCCTCGCAACTGCGATAGGTGTATCCACCGAAGTTGTTGCGTTGTCCCTTTGGTGCCGATAGCTCGGCTTGTACTGCCAATAACTCTTTCATGTCTAGTCCCTTTCTTAGAAGCGGCTCTTGCCGCCTGCGTTGAATCCTTCGTCATTTGATGCCGGCTGCGTCGGTGCCGCTGGCGCTGGTGGTGGTACTGGGGCCGCGGGCTCCAGCTCTCGTGTGCCTTTGAACCCTCCCATGATGCGATCCAGATCTGTGAGCGACTCCTTGATGAAGGTGCCCACGATCATCTGCTCCTTGTATGTGACAGGGATGCCAACGTGAACGCTGTCAACGTACACATGCCATCCGTCTGTGCCCTTCTGCGTCACAACACGCGGGCCATAGTCTTTGCGACTGTCGCCTGCGGTATTGCTACGATCCGGAACGATTCCATCGATGTATGCCGAGATCATCTTATCGAGGATGTTCCGCTGTCCGATGCTGTACGTTCCTGAGCCTTCGTACTGCTTAGTCATGCTACGCATGAAATCCTTCTCCCAGTCCGTCATTTTGTCTGAGAGATCGAGCAACTCTGGAATTGCTCGGTTATACTTATCGTTCGACATGTTGTTCTCCTTAGAACTTTGGATTTATCTTGGTCCTATACTGGTGGCACAGGTGACTCACATGACAGAAGCGTTCGCAACGAACGCTAGTGCCTTGCCTGAACTCGGCCACACAACCCTCTCCCTTATCCTTTCTGTTTGTTCTCCATTCTTCTGCTTCTGCCATGCTGTCGAAGTTACCTGCCTTCGGCAGAGCACGGTCGCTCGTTTCCTTTCGTACGATGTAGCGACTGTCGCGACACCATCGTTCTTCTTCGCTGCACTCGGGGAGCTGGCTGTCCGGAAGCACCTTCACTGCTTCGTGAATTTCGATCCGCTCTCGCAAGAGTGCATCGACTTCATCGTTCGTCATGAATGGCACATCGAACACATGCACCTGATTCTCCGGATAGTAGTCTCCTTTCTTCCTGGCGATCATCAGGTCACGGATCTCCCAATCCTTGCACAGCATCTCAATCGAGATCTGATTGACCTTCAGCCCCTTCTTCTCGACGAAGAGACGATAGATGTTCGTCTGGTGCTTCCACTCGTCCTTCAGGCCGTGCTTGGCTGTCCACACCTTCGAGATCTTGAAGTCCTTCAGGTGATAGCCCTCGTCTGTCGGCTCGCATCGATCCACAGCTCCACTGACAACGAACGTCTTGTCTCCTACCTTGATCTTGTAGAAGTGACGCTGCTCGTTAAACACTCCCTTCTCCTGCCCTCCCATACGCTCAAGCAGGCTGTGCACTGCATTCCCGAGGATAGACCAAACCATCTCGGTTACGTCTACCTTGTACTCATGCCGCGAACATAGAGCCACGACCTGAGCAGGCGCCAGCACACCAGTGACGCTGTAATCAGCATCACCCTTGCTGTAGTCGTCGTTGATCGCTGCATCAACCCAGCAGCGACTCATGCCCGTCTTGTTTGTGATGATCTCTGGCATCCTTCTCCTCCTTTATGATTTGAATCATGGTAGTCTTCGGCCAATGCTCGAGACCGCGATCCTTAGTCGCAGTCTCAAGCACGATCTTCCCTACCTTGACTCGTGGTTTATTCGCCATCGCTCATCTCCCGAAGTGCTGAACGCAGTCCGGGGATGAGAACGGCTATCGTGACGGTCGCTAGAACTAGCGACACTGATAAGATGACTCTAAGCATTTGACTCTCCCCCTGGCCCTAAGTGTTAGCAATATTTCCTAACGCTTTCAAGCGAATTCTGCCAGTCCTGCCTCGCGCATGCTGAGGTATGTTGGCATTGCTCCATCGCGGTCCCAGCCTACGATCATATGATCGAGAACCCGGATGTCTATGATCTTGCCTGCGCTCACGAGTTGCTTCGTGATACGGATGTCTTCCACGCTGGGTTGCGTGTCGCCTGTCGGGTGGTTGTGCACCAATACTACTGCTGCGGCAGAGCGCTCTATGGCCGGCCTGAAGACCTCGCGAGGATGCACTAGGCTGGCATCCAGCACGCCCATCGTGCACATGACTCTCGAGATGAGGCCGTTCTTTGCGTCCAGCAGGAGAGCAGCAATCTGCTCTTGTGCGTAGTGCGACATGTCCTTGCATACGTTCAGCGTATCGTCCGGTGTGCGTATCTTGACCCCAGAATCCTCGCGCACGAGCAAGGGTATCTGAATCATTGCCGTTGCGTACATCGGCGTTCTGTCTTTCTTCTTCATCGTATCTCCCTAAGTGAAAAGAAAAAGGCGACCGCATTTCTGCGGCCGCCCGTTATGGGTTTGGGTATCAGTGTCTAAGCATTATCACCTCCTTTCAAAGCTGGAATAGGGGTCGTAGACCCCGATCCCTCGCTGTTGCTGGTATACTTCACCTGCAAACCTCAAAACGGACACGGCCGCAACTCCACGCCCTGCTCCCGCTTCTGTTCATCGCTCATATTTCCTCCAGTTCAATCCCGCAGTCGGGACAGTAAGACTTTAACTCTATCTCAGCCAACTCCCTGTGCTTCAGCTCAGTGCAGTCGATCTCGACCGGTATGATCGAGTCCATATCGATATCGCACTTGATCACCTCGTCTTCCCGCTGATACGCACGCAGGTCGCCAAGGCTCGTAGGCACTGAGACCAGATCGAGCGAGAGCGCTCCATCTGTATCGTAGTCCAGCACCGTGACCGGCGTACCCACGAGCGTCTGCTCCTGGGCACACACGGCCTCCACAACCCCATTACGGATCGTGATGATGATCCCCTCTTTCATTTCGCCCACTCCTTTGCTCTGTTGTACGCACATTCAACCTTGTACGTGAGTTCTTCCATCGTATTAAACGGGTTCGGCTTGCGCCAACTGTTCTCCCGCCTCTGGTCCGGAGTCATTTCCCTCCATATGCACCAGCACATCTTGTGCTCGTTCAGATCCAGTAGAGTGCGATGAAGCATCCACAATGAATGCCGATGCCTGTCGTTTCGCGTTGGGAACTCAGGCCAGTCCTCGGGTAGATCCTGAATGCTGGGGATGAAATACGATCGCGAGAAGGCTATTGCCCTCCGCACGACCGCCTTCGACTTTTTCTTGTCCAGCTCCATGTACCACTTGTCGTGATCTACAATGATCGGCAGATACTCAGCGCAGTGTGGACTTAAATGCCACGGACTCTCCGCGATCCAGCCGGCGTCTACTTCTTGCTCCAACCTCGTAGAGCACTCGTTCGTTGGTGCCGGGGTAGGTTTTGACTCCTTCTGCAACGATCCTCGATGGCGTGACTGACACGCATTCGTCTTTCCTGCATTCCGGACAGACCCAGTCTGCCTCGACGCATTCTGCGGTGTCTCCAAAGACCCATCCCACCGAAAGAAGCCAAGCGACAACTGACGCGTTGCTTGCAGTTTCATCCATACTCTCCTCGTTATCG
>Ga0208299_1002194_pt1 | contig 13472 bp, 14 predicted proteins | sample 15_taG_FD_184089 | JGI IMG/M metagenome (GOLD analysis project Ga0208299, IMG submission 184089) | Marine viral communities from the Subarctic Pacific Ocean - 15_ETSP_OMZ_AT15312 metaG (SPAdes) (version 2) | ecosystem: Environmental > Aquatic > Marine > Oceanic | place: Pacific Ocean | collected...
TAACTCCTGATGGAACACATAAAGAAGATTGGTTAGATGTTGGATTTTTAGCACAAGATGTTGCAGCAATAGAAGAATCTTATAACTATAAAATTTCTAACAAAACTAATTTAACAACTTCTTTATCACAAGATGAGAAACAATATGGTACAAAGTATGTTAAATTTGTTCCAATGTTGGTAAAAGCCGTACAAGAATTATCAGCTAAAGTAAAAGCATTGGAGGACGCATAATATGTCACACGCAGACGATGCAACAAAAGCATGGGTATCAGCTATACCTAAAAAGAATGCTGATGGTAATGTGATTGAATGGAGAGTTCAGTATAAATATACTAAAGGAGATCATTCACATACATTTGACAAAACTGAAAAGATTGACACACCATCAAAAGCACCTGACAAGTATACAAAAGCTGAGCTATTGACTCTAATGGATAAAGACCATTGGGACGATATGTTCAACAAGAAGTATGCTTCATGGACAGCTGATGCAGTAGTTGAAACTGTTGATAATAGCTTTGATGTTAGTACATTGAGCGATAGTTAATTAACAAAGGAAAGGAAGAACCATGGACGAAAAAACAACCCAATACGTTAACAATCTAATTAGATTGATAACGCAGCAAAGAAACGAGGCAATGGACTTAAATGCGAAGTTGCAGATCGAACTTGCTATGGCTAAAGCTGAAGCAGCAGAAGCTACTAAAAAGGACGAAGAGCCGAAAGAAGAAGAAAAGGATAAATAATGGCAACAGAGCTCTGGTCACCAGTATACATCTTAGAGGCGATCGGAACTGACATTGCCGGAACTTTTGAAACTTCTGGTTTCGGAATGGTGGCTTTTGGTGTATCATCGTTTGGTGGTACACCTGATGTCGGCCGTGAATTTTGGTCCGCTATTAGTACATCTAGTGCAACCGAATCATGGTCAGCGATTAGCGCAACAGGGACAACGGAATCATGGTCTGAGGTAAGTACCACATAGGAGATTTTTATGGCAATAACACAAGCAATATGCGATTCATTTAAAGAGGAATTACTCGAGGGTACACATGACCTTGACGGTCATACGTTGAAGATGGCCCTTTATACATCGAGTGCGACACTCGGTTCAACGACAACGGCCTATTCAACAACTAATGAATCAAGTGGAACAAATTATACTGCAGGCGGAGCAACGATTTCAAGCGTAACAGTTGCTAAGTCCACATCAACAACCTACGTTGATTTTGCCGACGTATCGTGGTCAAGTGCAACGATCAGTGATGCTGCAGGCGCATTAATTTATAATTCATCAGCTAGTAATAAAGCAATCGCTGTAATTGATTTTGGTGCAACCAAGTCAGTTAGCAGTGGAACACTAACCGTAACTCTACCAGCAAACTCTGCAACAGCAGCTATTATAAGGTTAAAGTAATGCCATTAACAAAACTGAATATACAACCTGGTGTGTTCAAGGATGACACAGTTTACTCCCAAGAGGGACGCTGGGTTGACTCTGAAAAAGTTAGGTTTGTAAAAGGTAGACCTGAAAAGATTGGTGGCTGGGCAAAATTGGATTCAGATAAAATAGATGGTGCCAATGATACAAGTGGTACTGTTAGAGCTCTGCTTCCGTTTCGTGGGCAAGTAGCAAATAATAAAAGGTATATTGCTATTGGTACCTCTACAAAATTATTTTTATACGATGATGGTGATGGTGGATATAATGATATTACACCTCCAGTAACTGATCCAGTAACTTACGTGGCCGGCGCACAACATACAACGGTCAGTTCTGGTGTTTATACTTTCGCTGGTGTATGGACACTTGATACTTTTGGTGAAGATTTACTCGGTGTTAATAAAATAGGGGGCAAGTTATATAAATTAGATCTTAGTGATTTTCAGGGAAGTGATGCAACTAATGCATTAGTTGTTGCTAATGCACCGTCAGCGGTCAACGGTGTGGTAGTTAATCAATCATCTAGACAAGTTGTATGTTATGGAGCACATGATGGCTCAGCTAATGCACCAATGAGAGTTGCTTGGTCAGATTTAGAAGATGTAACAGATTGGACACCAACGCTTGATAACTTTGCTGGAGCAATTGAACTACAAGGTGGTAATTTATTACTTGGAGGTGTTAGAACTAAGGGACAAATATTATTATTCTCTGATACAACCGCTTTCTCCATGACTTTTGTGGGACAACCTGATGTGTTTCAATTTCAAGTACTAGCTGAAAATGCTGGTATTGTTGGACCACAAGCATGTGTTGAACATAATGGAGCAGTTTACTGGATGGGTAATGATGGATTTTATATGTACAACGGACAAGTACAAAACATACCTTGTTCAGTTGAACGCCATGTATTTGATAATTTAACTAAACAACAAAAATTAAAATGCTTTGCTGCATTAAACGCAAAGTTTAATGAAGTATGGTTCTTTTATCCTGTAGGTGCTAATGATGCAGCAGATGATATTACTAATTATGTAATCTATAATTATGCAGAACAACTATGGTCAGTTGGCACACTGGGGAGGACTGCATGGGCACCGGAAGGAATTTATGATAATCCTCTTGCTACTGGACTCTCTAATACAATTAATTATATTTATAAACACGAATCAGGAACAGATGATGAGAGTTCTGCTATGACTGCGTCTATTACATCAGGTGATGTTGAAATTGATACTGACGGAAATCAAATGATGTTTGTTAGTGATTTTATTCCAGACTTTAAAGATCAAGCAGAAGATGTAACTGTAACTTTAAAATTTAGAGATCATCCAAATTCAAGTCAGATTTCAGACGCTCAGGAAACTATTACATCAGAGACAACAACCACTCATAAAAGTCTTCGTTCGCGTGGTCGTCAAGTATCTATGGTAGTATCAAGTGCAGCAACAAGTTCACATTGGAGACTAGGTGATGTTAGATTTAACATGCAACCAGATGGAGGGAGAAATACATGAGTGATAAAAAATGTTCTAGGTGTGGTAATACTATTCCTGAAGGTAAAGATAATTGCGACCAAATGCAGTGTAGTGCTTCAGAGGTTAAACTTGAAGGAAAATTGGGTGAGGAATAATGGCTGGTAATAGATTTAATAGAATGCCTATAGCTAATATGATGACTAATGCTAAACAAGATGTACAAATTAGAGCACTGTATCAAGATCTAAATCGTTTAGCTTCATCTGTAGAACAAGAACTTTTAAAAATCGATAAAGTAGTAACTGAAGAAGATATGCTTGATTCAAACGCTCAACTTACATGGTTCTTTGAATAATGGCCCAGGAGTTTAAAAATTTTATTGCAACTACTAACACGACAGGAAGTGCGGTTACATTTTTAGAATGCCCTACAGGAAAGACTTTAATCACTAGAAATATAACAGCATTTAATGATAATGCTAATACTGCTACACAGAAACTTCACTTGTTAGATAAATCAGAAAGCACAACTGTAACCATCGTTCTTGGAGATCCAGACGGATATACTATAAATAGTAAGAATTCGGTTACTTGGACAACTAGAATTGTTCTAGAGGAAGGAGACAAAATCGGATTTGAAACAGATGTTAATGCACAAAGAATATCTGGAAACTATGTTCTACTTGATAGCTCATCTCGAACTAAATATAAACATATTTCAAAAAAGGTGGAAACAGAAGACAGCTTTGTTAGTTTAATAACTGCTCCAGCAGGGCATACTATAATTATAAAACATATAACTATAGCTAATATTTCAGGGACAAATGCCACTGGTTCTGATAATGAATTTCGTATGGTTGCCGACGACAACACATATGTTCCTTTATCACAAGGAGCACTTAGCAATGGAGCTGCTGCTAGTTTCGCTACAACTTTTGTTTTAGAACCTGGGGATTCTATACAAGTTAGACTTACTGAGGAACCATGGACATATGTTGTATTCTATCAAGAACTACCAACACCGCAATTAAGAGCATAATTATGATTGAAAATAAGGCAAAATACTAGTAGATTGGAAACATCATGGGCATAGGCAAAAGTTTAAAAAAATTCGTTAAAAAAGCAGCACCAATAGTAGGAATGGTTGCTCCATTTATCCCTGGAGTAGGCCCTATTGCAGGAGCAGCAATCGGCGCACTTGGTCAAGTTGCCGGAGGCGGTGGCGTAAAAGAAGCTCTACTAGGTGGACTTGGTGGTTATGCTGCTGGAGGTTTCGGACAAGGTGTACAACAAGCAGGCGGCTGGGGAAAGCTATTAAGTCAACCAGGCGGCGGTATTGGAAGTCTTCTTAAAGCAGGATGGGGCGGTGTAAAAGGTACTCCATTAGGACAAGGAATCGGAGGCATCTTTAATAAGTTTACTGGCGGCGCACAAATTGCTGGCGGTGCTCCCGTTAGTGGCGCACAACAAGCAGGAGGTTGGTCAAGTTCTTATAAACCAACTCAAACAAATTATCTTGATGCAGCCGCTGATCTTGGCCACGGTCCTCCTAGAGGAACAAGTGATTTTGCAATGGATGCTATGACCGGTAAGTTTTCAGGTTCTCCAGGAGCTGACACAGAGAGTGGTTTAGTTAACAACATAGTTGATAAGTATAATGCCGGAACTCAGGGTCAAGGAACTAAAGGTGGTCTTTTAGAATTTGCAAAAAATATGTTTAATGAACAAAATCTTCCATTGACAGCTGGCATTGGTGGGGCTCTTGCACAATGGTGGGAAAATAAACAAAACGAAGGAGCAGGTGATGTAGCTTGGGGAGAAGGATTAGATTATCATAGCCCTGTTCGTGGTTCACAGATTCATGGAGAAGTTTTAACAACTCCTGGTGCAGCTAACGGTGGCCGTATAGGGTTTGCCAATGGTGGTGATTTATATTTCGGTGACGAGGGTGAACAAAGTTTATACAGAGATTTAGTAAAAGTTTTCACTGGTGAAATTACTGGTGCAGAAGCACGAGCAGTAATGGAAGCAGCACAAGGTGATCTTGGTTCAAAAGCAATTGAAATGGCAAAACAGGAAGCATCTTATAAGCCAATGGCCAACGGTGGCCGTATACGGCAAGGTGGATTATTTGGTGGATTATTTGGTGGTGGGGATGACGAAGAGGCAAGAGATCCTGAATATGAAGGATGGAAAAAAATGTACAAACAGAATCCAGATATTGGTATGATGCATAACAATGCTGCAGAATATTTAAAACGATTAGAAAAAGAAAAAGTAGACACTAAAGCAAGAGGTGGTATTATTGGGCTCGCAAACGGTGGAGAGCCAACTCACGAAATGGATTATCGTGGTGGAGGTTTTATCCCTGTAGGCGCACAAGAACGGGCAGATGATGTGCCTGCAAGATTATCAAAAAATGAATTCGTAATGACGGCCGATGCTGTACGCGCAGCAGGTGGCGGTAGTATTGATCGAGGATCACAAAGAATGTATGATTTAATGAACAGTTTGGAGGCACGAGCATAATGGCTACAATGGAAGAACTCGCCCAGCAGAAATATGCTGGAACTATATTACCAACATATGAAAAACTAATTGATCCTTCTCGGACTCCGTCTGGTGCACAACTTGCTCCAGGATTTACAGCGGAACAGCAGCAAGCACAAGGAGTACTACAAGGTGGTCTTGAGGCTTATCTACCATGGATGACGCAAGCTGGACAAGCAGCAACAACTGCAATGCAATCAACTGGTCCAGGCGGCATTCAACAATATATGAATCCGTACATTCAACAAGTTGCGGATACAACAATGACGGATCTTAATCGTCAATTCGGTGCACAACAAGCACAGCAACAACAACGACAAATTCAATCAGGCGGCTTTGCTGGATCAGCAACACGTGGTGCAGTTATGGATGCAGAACTTGCACGAGCACAAAGTGATGCTACGGCTAAAGCAATGTCTGGATTATATGCTGGTGGTTTTGATACCGCAGCTGGACTTGGACAACAAGCAGCTCAGACACAAGCAGGTATAGCAGGTGGTTTAGGAAGTCTAGGTCAAATGGCTCAACAAGGTGTATACGGCGATGTTGGTCAATTATTCCAGATGGGTGAAGCACAAAGACAAATACAAGCTGGACAAGCATTAGGTCAATATCAAACTCCATTCTATGGACTTGGACAATACGCTGGTGCATTAAGAGGCACACCTAACGTTGGCACGCAATACCAAACACCTAATCCTATTCTTACTGGGTTACAGTACGGTATAGGTTCATCAATGATGGGCGGCTAAGAATGGATGAAGTTCTAAAGAGAAAATTATTTAATACACCAAAGTACGAACATAAAAGTACAGGTATCGCTAGTGGCTTGGAATACAGACCAGGGTACAAGGTCGGCGGACGAGTTGGATTGGATACTGGAGGACCTCCTCATGGTCATCCACATGTAGAAGAATTACCTGATTATAATCCTAAACTAAAGTTAAAACCTGGTGGACGAGGTGACTTTACAATTGATCCAATAGAAACTATTCCCGTTGAGCCTAAAAAGAAAAAACCAAAACGAGGCGAAACATGGGAACCTGAAGATTACATAATTCCAGATCCAATTACGGAAGGTACAATTATTGAAGACGATCCATTTAAAGATGTCGTTCCAGGTTTTATTCCAGAACTAGACCCTTGGGCTCAAGGTGAAGATCCAAGTAGACCTTGGCCTAAAGAAAAAAATGGAGAGGATATTATTACGCCTAAAGATCAAGTAGATTTTCTATTTACAGCAGATAAAGACCGTAAAAAAACATATGCTGAACTTGATGCACTGAGAGCAACTACGCGCGAAGAATACGATGCAGATTTAAGGGCTCTTAGAGAAAAACAAAGTAGTAGTAAAAATAAGATGGCACTACTCAATATGATTTCTGCAGCTAATGATCCTAATTTAAGAGTAGGACAATCAAGAGTAGCCGCAGGCGCAGGTGCTTTAACTACAGCAGCACAAGAAAAAGTTGCATGGCGTGATGCACAGGCCGAAGCAGATTTAGACAGAAAAGGGTCAAGAGAGGAAGCTGATTTAGCTTTAGAATATCAAAGAGCAGAGAGACAAATCGGAAGAGCTGAAGCAATGGAAGATTTTTATAGACAACGTCAGCTGGAAGAAACATTTGGAAACAAAACACCTTTGATTAAAAACTTGGAGTGGCTTCAAACCCAGACAGGAAAAAAAAATACCAAAAGCAATGCTAGAAAAAATTATGTTAGAAGCAGCGGGTGGAAATGACGTAGACACTGATTTATTAAATAGAGCAATAAATAAAATTGGCGGAGCTAAAGAAGTTAGAAAAGTTATTTATAAGGACAACCCGGAAAAATGGACAGATGATCCTTTAACAGATACAGAATATACATCATTCCAACTACAATTAATTTCAGAAGGCGAAATGGAAACAGCATCAATAGGCGTAGATGAAGCCAACAAAGATGGAGGCCGTGTAGGATATCAAGAAGGTGGCGGTGTAGAAACTGAAGAAGGTGTTCCAATGGTTATGACTTATGAACAATTAAGAGATAAACTTCCTCCATTTATTACTGACGATATTGTTAAATTAATTGCCTATAGCCCTGAAGCATTTAAGGACTTTGCAAATATTCAGACAAAACAAGATGTCGAAGAATTCAATGATAAGTATGATGTTGATTTAGTATTGCCTGATCCAGAACAAATGGATTATGCAATGCCTAGTACTCCTGCAGCAGAAACACCTGCTACAGGATCTGTATCCGTGCCACCTGCTGTCGCGGCTAACCCACAAATGCCTATGCAGACTGGCACGGGAGCATTAACGCCGACAGAAACAGCTCTACTAGACCCTACAGAGCAAGCTATAAGAATGAGGAATCGTTAATGACTTATGGCTCAGCAAAAGGATAATTATTTTTACGGATCAACGGGAACACAAGGTCTTCCTTGGTATGAACAAGTAGGCTTAGGTTTAGGTTCTGGTGCACTTAAAATTGGTGAAGGAATACTTGAACTAGGAGCAGGTTTTTCGGACTATGCTTTTGATACTAATCTACTTAAACTACTTGAAGATAACTACCCTAAAATAAATGTAGACGACGGTCTTGGAAAGATGATTGAACTTATTGTTCAATATGGTGTTCCGTATAGTGCTGCGTTAAAGATTGCTGGTAAAGTATCTAAAATAAAAGACCTTGGTAAAGCTGCTAAAGCTGGAGGCGTATCAGGGGCTGCGGCTAAAGTTGGTTACTATGGTTTACCTGCGGCAATAAGTGAACCTATAGCTGCAACATCTAGAGACTTAACACTTGGTCAATCTTTTGGGTTATATTCAGATGAAATGATGGAGAAGTTAGATCCTACTCAATATGAAGGTAGAGATAGGGCTGCTGCACAGCTACAACAAAAATTATTATTTGGCCTCGAAGCAGGGCCAGCAGTCGGCGGCATGACAGCCTTCCTTGGGCCGGTTATTAAAGGAACTGCAAAGTATGGTGCTAAAGCTGCAGGGCCAGTTGTCAGAGGAGTTGGTGACCATGTTCTTAATCCTTTATCTAAAGTAATAGCTAGTGAACGAACTGGTATTCCACAAATGACCCAAGCACTAGAAAGAGGCAGAGTTGCGGCTGGTGAAAAAATGGGTATTCCTGAATACCGAAAATGGCGCATGTACCACACTGGTTCTACAAAAACGAAAGAGAAGGTACTTAAACGTTTTGATAATATACTAGGTGCCCTTAGAACGTCTGGAAGAACACCTGTAGAAGTACATCCTATAAAAGAAGGCGGACTAAGCTACATTGAATCTCAGAAAAAAACAGCATCTGTTTTCTTAGATGATCTAGAGAAAAAGGCCCATAAATTAGCAGAATCTTTGGGTAAAACTGGAAAAACTAACACAACTGTATTTGTGAATAATATGATGGAAGATGTTGGAAAATATTTAACCGGGAGAGGCATTCATCTTAAACATTTCCCAAAAGGTGAAATAAGAAGGAATGTATTTAATTTAAAAAAACAATTCGACATGTTAAAAAAACATCTGCGAACCTCAGGGTTTTCATCAGATGAATTAGATAAATTATTTAGAGGGGACTTAGATAAATATTTAAACAGAACTTTTGAAATCAATACAAATTCACATTTTAAAACAAGGCCGGAGCACATTAAAGCTGTATCAAATGAGTTTGTTAAAATACTTAAAGAATCCCCAGACTATGCTGGTAAAAGCCCTAAAGACATAGAAGCCCTTGCTGAAGCTAATGTAAAAGAAATGATAAACAAAGTTAGATCAGAAGGCAAAGACTTTGCTGATACTATTAGAATAGTGTCTGAGCACTTAGAAGGAAAATTTGGTTCTATTGGAAGAGGTTTTTTAAAAGAAGGAGAAGATTTACCTAAAGTTGTTAGAGAATTATTAGGTGAAACGCTTGATAAAAAAACACATATACTAGACACAGTTGGAATTATGGCCCAAACAGTCGGTAGAAAAGATATTTTCGATAACGTGGCACGGGTTGGGGAAGATTCAGGGTGGCTAGTTAGAGCAGCGGACGAAGCTGAAGCAATAGTTGAATTTCAGTCTAAGACAGGTATATCACCAACTGAATTAGTAAAAGTAGTTCCGGATAATAAAATCTTAGGAAAAAATATAGATATAATTGACGGTAAATATGCTTGGACTACTCCAGAAGTTGCTGCTGCACTTCAAGCAGAAACACTGTGGTCGGATATGTTATTAAAACTTCCTGGGTACAAAGCATTTCTAGCTTTTAAAGGTGCATCACAATTATCTAAAACTGTTCTTAGCCCAACAACACAGATTAGAAACGTAGAGTCTGCTGCAATGTTTGCAATGGCCAACGGACATTTTGGTAAAGGCGCAAGTTTAACCGATTCAATGAAGATTGTATTCAGAGATGTGTTTGGTGCAGATGGTGTAATGAATAGTACAAAGTTAGCTGAAAAAGCAGCTGAGTACAGAAGGCACGGAGTCACAAACTCAAACATTATTGTTAGAGAGGTTGCAGCAATGACTGATGATCTTCTACGTGCTCATGAAAAAGGAGGAAAGGTTGGACGTACAGAAACATTATTTAAGAAAATGCAAGATCAATCTGTTATGAAAAACATGACAAAGGTTTATCAATCTGGTGATGATCTTTGGAAAATATACGGCTACGAGTTCGAAAAATCAAAATTACTGAATATTATAAAAAGCGGTGTTGATGAAAAAGGTAATTTAAAATATCTACAAAATGCGGATGATTATTTTAGAGAAGTGTTTGGTAGGAGATTCGATAAATTTATGCCGGATGGTAAATCAATTAAAAGTCGCGAAGAAGTAATTAGAGAAATAGCTGCTGAAACAATTAAGAATACTTACCCTAACTATAACTACGTACCTAGTTTAGTTAAGAACTTAAGAAGAATGCCTCTTGGAAACTTTATCTCATTCCCAGCTGAGATGTATAGAACCAGCTTTAACTTAATGAAATTTGGATTAAGAGAAATGAGATCAAGTGATCCTTTCGTAAGACAATCTGGCGCAAGGAAACTTATTGGATTCTCATCTGCGCTTGCTACTGGAAAGGTTGCTCAAGAAATGGGGCAAAGCCTAGTAGGTGTAAGTAACGAACAAATGGATGCAATGAGAGAATCCTTTGTTGCTCCTTGGAATAAATCTGGTCCACTTGTACCTGTGTCAAAGAAAATTGAAGGCGATAAAGTTGTATATAAGTTTGTAAACTTTGCTTATCAAAGTCCGTATGATGTGATTGCTGCACCATATTATGCTGCAATGACACAGTTTAGTAAAGCAAGAGCAGAAGAAAAAGATATAGACGAAGCTATGTTTAATGCGTTCTTTGGATCTGATAGAGCTCCTGGTGCATTCACACAGCTAATACAACCTTTTATGTCTGAGTCAATTTTAACAGAAAAACTTGCTGATTTAACGCTTAGAGGAGGTAGGACGCGTAGCGGAAGAAGAGTGTTTAGTGATGAGCATAATGTAGGTGATAGAATTGCTTTAGGTTTTAGTCACGTCTTGACAGGGTTAACTCCGGGAGCGTTTACACAGGTGACTAATTTCGCAAGAGGAGTAGCGGGAGAAAAAAGTAAATACTTTAAACAAATGAACCCGTCAGATGAAGCACTAGCACTATTTGCAGGAATAAGAATTAACGAGGCTAACGTCGGTCAATCAATGGGGTACAGAGTCAATGCTTATTTGTCAGATCAAAGAGAAGCTAAAAGGTTATTAACTAGTGAGTTTGGAGCAGCTAATGTTAACCCTGAAACAGTTTATAGAGAATACGAAAGAATGTTGAGCAATAAATTTCAAAACTTTGCTGAGATTAGGAAGGTTTTTAATGACGCAGAGAAAATGGGCTATGGCAGAGATTATATCTACAGGGACCTGAAGAAAAGAAAAGTTAGTAAAAAAGACATAGCAGTTATATTCTCGGGAAGATTTCAAGCTGATGATTATGTTAAATTAGTAAAAGACTCAAGATTACTTAAAGTTCTAAAAGATAGAAATATATCAATAAACCAATTCATAGATATAAATAGACTAAGAGAAATATTTATGAAGTATAATGGAAGACAATTCACAGGCGGTTTTTAATGAGCGACGAAGATACTAGAATAGCGTTGGAAACGCATTTGGCAGAGTGTCAGCTACGGTATGAAATGTTTGAAGAGAAGCTGGACAATGTTCAAGAACAACAAGAACGAATCAATAAACATACATTCGAGCTACGTCAGATGATGACATGGTTCATGGGTGCTGCAGCATCGTTTGCTGCTATCTCTATCCTTCTTGGAATAATTTATTTAATTGTAGAGATTGTCTAGATCCAACCTTTTAGATCTTCACCAAGTATTTCATTAGCAACATTAACTTTATTACGTAAAGCTTTTACAATTTTCTCATCAACTGTATTTTCACAGATCAAATCAATGTAGGTAACTTTATTAACTTGCCCAATTCTATGTGCTCGATCTTCTGATTGTAGTCTTTTTTCCAAATCATAGTTGTTAGAATAGTAAACAACAGTGCTAGCAGCAGTTAAGGTGATTCCGTACCCTCCAGTCTGAGGATTTCCTACGAAATAGCGCGCAGGGCCGTTTTTCTCTTGAAATAGAGCAATTTGCTTCTGGCGGACCCTTGGGTCCACTCCGCCATGATATTCGACTGTAGAGGCCTCTCCGTGCGTTTTTTTAAGAGTAGCAACGATATTTTTTATGTCTTCAACGTAGTTTGCCCAAATAATAACTTTGCCTTCAGTTTCTTCTAACAACGACATTAATTCATCCAATCGATTATTTTTTAGATGTTTGATTGTGCCATCATCGGTCTTTAAATGACCGCAAGTAATTTGATGCAGACGTAAAAGTTGTGTTAAGACATTCATCGTTGAACAAACTTTACCATCCAATTCAGCTAGGGCAATTTGTCGCATACTATCGTATGCAGCTTTTTGTTCTTTAGTTAATTCAATTGTTCTTTTCTCATAAACCTTATCAGGTAAATCTAAACAATCTTCTTTTAATATTCTATAAGAAAACTGGCTTACAATATCAGACAACTCAGCAAGATTACGATAACTATTATTAGGACGAACAATACTTACCGAACGACCGCCAACGTTAATTGTTTGCATAAAAGCATACCTTGCACGGAATGTATAATATGAGCTGTGATCTAACAAATCAGGGTTTAAAAACTCACATTGTGAATATAGATCTAATGGGCTTTTGGTGACAGGGCTTCCGGTCATAATGCGCTTGTAATACGCATAACGGCTAACGGCTATTACACTCTTAGTTCTTTTGGCTGTAGGTGTTTTAATAGTAGTGCTTTCATCTATGGCCATCATAGCTTTATATGCACATAAAAACTTCTCAGCTTCTGCAAGTCCTGGTTTAGATGAGAACGCTTCAATATTCATTACAAATAATGTCAGTGATGGATCTCTGGTATCATGATACAATTGATCTAGTATCTCTTGATCCTCTTTACTTCTTGAAGACGGCGCTATCCATTGAAAAGTGCGGCATTCTATGTGATCAGGTAAGTGTGTAGGTATCTCTTGATCTATCCAGTTCTTATATACACCTTTAGGTGCGACAATTAGTGCACCATCAATTTTACCATCATCAAACAACATAGCTATGTTATCTAATAATATTTTTGATTTGCCGGTACCCATCTCACAAAAGAGAGCAAATACTTTTTTCTTATAGCTCGCCTCTAATGCGTCTAATTGATGTTGATACGGCTCAGTTTTAAATCTGTATTCCATGTTTTTTGCCATCCCTCCGCCCAATTCTTTCTTTATAAAAATATATTTAATTCTTTCTTGAAATATAATATAATCATCCTATATTAAATGTCAAGAAAGTATTTATGACCGTATACTGTATACAAGAGCCACCGGGAACTGCTGAAGGTAACCCGCGATATAATGTGATGAAAGCATTATCTTTTGGTGATGTAAAATTTTTATT
>Ga0208299_1002195_pt1 | contig 13466 bp, 10 predicted proteins | sample 15_taG_FD_184089 | JGI IMG/M metagenome (GOLD analysis project Ga0208299, IMG submission 184089) | Marine viral communities from the Subarctic Pacific Ocean - 15_ETSP_OMZ_AT15312 metaG (SPAdes) (version 2) | ecosystem: Environmental > Aquatic > Marine > Oceanic | place: Pacific Ocean | collected...
CTTCTGGTACAGATGGTGCCGATGGTAGTTCGGGTACTTCTGGTACAGATGGTGCCGATGGTAGTTCGGGTACTTCTGGTGACGATGGTGTCGATGGTAGTTCGGGTACTTCTGGTGACGATGGTGACAAAGGTGAAAAAGGTGAAAAAGGTGGTATAGGTACTATTGGTCCCAAGGGTGAAAAAGGTGGTATAGGTACTATTGGTCCCAAGGGTGATGGCGGTGCTAAGGGTAGTATAGGTCCCAAGGGTGATGGCGGTGCTAAGGGTAGTATAGGTCCCAAGGGTGATGGCGGTGCTAAGGGTAGTATAGGTACTACTGGCAGTTCAGGTACTTCTGGTACAGATGGTGCCGATGGTAGTTCGGGTACTTCTGGTACAGATGGTGCCGATGGTAGTTCGGGTACTTCTGGTGACGATGGTGCTAAAGGTGCTAAAGGTGAAAAAGGTGAAAAAGGTGCCGATGGTAGTTCGGGTACTTCTGGTGACGATGGTGTCGATGGTAGTTCGGGTACTTCTGGTGACGATGGTGACAAAGGCGATAAAGGTGACAAAGGTGACAAAGGCGATAAAGGTGACATAGGTGACATAGGTCCCAAAGGTGATAAAGGTGGTATAGGTAATATTGGTCCCAAGGGTGATGGCGGTGCTAAGGGTAGTATAGGTCCCAAGGGTGGTGGCGGTGCTAAGGGTAGTATAGGTACTACTGGTAGTTCAGGTACTTCAGGTACTTCTGGTAGTTCTGGTGCCGATGGTAGTTCGGGTACTTCTGGTACAGATGGTGCCGATGGTAGTTCGGGTACTTCTGGTACAGATGGTGCCGATGGTAGTTCGGGTACTTCTGGTACAGATGGTGCTGATGGTAGTTCGGGTACTTCTGGTACAGATGGTGCCGATGGTAGTTCGGGTACTTCTGGTGACGATGGTGACGATGGTGATAAAGGTGCTAAAGGTGATAAAGGTGGTATAGGTACTGTTGGTCCCAAAGGTGAAAAAGGTGGTATAGGTACTGTTGGTCCCAAAGGTGAAAAAGGTGGTATAGGTACTATTGGTCCCAAGGGTGAAAAAGGTGGTATAGGTACTGTTGGTCCTACTGGCAGTTCGGGTACTTCTGGTACAGATGGTGCCGGTGGTAGTTCGGGTACTTCTGGTGCCGATGGTGACAAAGGAGATAAAGGTGAAAAAGGCGATGGAGGCGATAAAGGCGATAAAGGTGAAATAGGTACTGTTGGTCCTGATGGCAGTTCGGGTACTTCTGGTACAGATGGTGTCGATGGTAGTTCGGGTACTTCTGGTGCCGATGGTGACGAAGGAGATAAAGGTGAAAAAGGTGAAATAGGTACTGTTGGTCCTACTGGCAGTTCAGGTACTTCTGGTACAGATGGTGGAGTAGGTCCTAAAGGTCCTAAAGGTAACCCCGGTAACCCCGGTGCTAAAGGTCCTAAAGGTACAGATGGTGTCGATGGTGCTAAAGGACAACAAGGTGTAGCAGGTAACGCAGGTAACGATGGTGCTAAAGGCGCTACAGGTGCCGATGGTGAAGATGGTACCGATGGTCAAGGTGGTAACGCAGGTGCTAAAGGTCAAAAAGGACAACAAGGTGCTCAAGGCCCTCAAGGTAATGCAGGACCAAGTGGATCAAAATATGCAATTGTAGATAGTCCTGACGAAGGAACTTATATAGCGTTATCTTGCGTGGAAATGCCTGACGTTAGATTCGATGAAATAATGGTAATACAAACAGAAGGTAGAAACAAAATAAAAGTAAATATAGATACAAATTACATTCATGTTTGTGAGCCCGATACGATACAACCCATAGGCTATACAGCTTCTGGGCCATGTAGTTGCGGGTTCAACGTTTTGGGCAATGAATTAAAAATAGACATAGAAGGAAATACTCCAAAAGAGTTAAGGATTAAATTGTCGGGGATAAGGAAATACTTCTCCGATAAGAGATTCGAGAAATTTACCTACGACGAAATGAGAGCTAATAACGCCTTCTGGATGCAATGGAAAGACAAAGAAGATGGAAGCTAATGTAGGGATACAGGTGCTAATATCTTCACATAATTGTGAGGAATATTTGGAGGATTGTTTTAATAGTATCGAAATAGCCTTTAATGGATACAAGTGGATGATGGTATTTTGTGATGACGCAAGTACTGACAATACGGAGTCGGTTGTAAATACGTACAAAACTACAACCTCAGCCGATAACATAGTCTACCAAAAATTTGAAAAAGCTTCAATCGTAGGAAAAGCTAAGAACAGGGCGTGCTTACTGAGTAGAGCCTATAAGGACGACTACCCGGTTATTTGTTTTATGGACTCGGATGATACAATGGGCGCTCAAAGGATATCGGGTTTACTTCCAGAACTATCAGAAGATTACCCAATAGTTTTTGGCGACTTTGTAGAACAACAAAAAAACGAAAATGGAGAATGGGTTAAAATGGAAGAATCAGAAGCTGACGATACAACTTTTGATGGTTATATAACTACGAGCACAAGAACAACTCACTTAACCTTCGGTCCTTGGGCGACTCTAATACTTGGGAGTTTGATTCCGGAAGATGGAGTTTTCTTCAGGGAAGATATTTCAAACTATGATGATATTCTAACGTGGTGGACTTTACACTATAGGGACGGAGTGGCCATTAAGGATGTACCGGGATTCATAACTCATTACCAAAAATTTGGTAGACCCGGTTCTTTGATAGATTCTCAAGATATGGGTCCAGTTATGGAGCAGTTATACTTTAAAAAGATGGCTATACATACTATCCCGGGTTACGAAGAGGCCTAAATTACAAATATACGAATTATATTGGTCATTTTTTCGTCTATACCGTGTAAGATTATACGAATATGGCCGCTAAAAGAAAACCAACACCTAAGATTCTGCAGAATAAGCCCCTTATGGCTTCTTACGAGCAGCAAACTTTTGCCGCTGCCGCTACAAGAACGAGATCTAATCGCGCAGCTTCGATAGAAAGGACTAAAAGGTATGCGAATATTGACGATGGGTTAATCCCGTTTAAATATACATCTGGTAAATACAACACCAATAGTAGCTTAGACATAAAAGACGCCATTACCCTTTGCCAGAAAGCTTATTATAACTTTGCCATATTCAGAAATACGATTGATCTAATGACGGAGTTCTCTTGTAGCCCAATTTATTTCTGTGGGGGCAACAAGAAATCCAGAGACTTTTTTGAGGCCTTTTTTAGGAAGGTGAACATTGCAGCTCTACAAGATAAATTCTTTAGAGAGTATTACAGATCTGGAAATATTTATGTTTATAGATTTTTCTCAAAACTTAACAAATCTGACCTACTCAAAATAAACCAAACTTATGCCGATTTGATTTCCGAAGAAGGGGGTAATAAAGTTCCTTCGAGATACATTATTTTGAACCCTGCCGACATCCTGATGAACGGTAACGTTTCTTTCGCAAACGCTAATTACTATAAAAATATATCTGATTACGAATTGGAAAGATTAAGAAACCCAAGAACAGAAGATGATAAACAAGTTTTGCAATCTTTACCCAAGGAAGTAAAAGATCAAATTAAAGATGGTAAAAGTACCCAAGTAAGAATCCCCCTTGATAAAGAAAAAGTTACTGCGATATTTTACAAGAAGCAAGACTACGAACCATTTGCTGTTCCAATGGGTTACCCGGTCTTGGAGGATATCAACTGGAAAGCTGAATTAAAAAAAATGGATATGGCAATTAGTCGCACAATGCAACAAGCAGTCCTTCTTGTCACAATGGGTGCTGATCCAGAAAAGGGAGGGGTTAACCAGAAGAACTTGGAAGCTATGCAGAAACTTTTCGAAAACGAATCAGTAGGAAGAGTCCTCATAGCAGACTATACAACCAAAGCTGAATTTGTAATTCCAAACATTGCTGCGATATTGAATCCTGTCAAATATGAAATGGTAAACAAGGATATTCAAATTGGATTAAATAACATTTTAGTAAGTGGTGATGAAAAATTTGCCAACGCCCAAATCAAGACACAAGTTTTTGTAGAAAGGCTAATGCAAGGAAGACAGGTATTCTTAGAAGAATTTTTGATACCAGAAATAAAGAAGGTTTCCAAAACTCTAGGATTCAAAAACTATCCAGAACCAAAATTTGAAGACATAGAACTCAAAGACGAAACAACCTATTCCAGAATCTACACCAGACTATTGGAGCTCGGAGTTCTAACACCAGAGGAAAGTATAGAAGCTATAAATAGCGGAAGACTTCCCACCGCAGAAGAATCAAAAGAAGCTCAAGAAAGATATAGAGATTTAAGGGATGACGGTTTATACGAACCAGTTCTCGGAGGACCTTTCTCCACCGAGAAGGCAGCTAAGGCAGCTAAGGTGGCTCAAAAAAATAACCAACAATCCCAAAATGTTCCCAAGGAAAATGGTAGACCTGAAGGAACTGGTACCCCGCAGGAAACCAAGAAGATAGTTCCAATCGGCGCTAATGAATTTAAATTTAGCCTAGAGAAGATTAAAGAAAATCTAATCGCCGCCCAGAAACTAGGAGGAGAAGTAGAGGCCGAACTAAGAAAAACCTACAAGAAAAGAAAACTCAGCAAAGCACAGAAATCAGTAGCTTCTCAAATTTCTGAATTGATTATAGCTAATGAAGAACCATCTAAATGGAGTTCTAGGATTAAAGACTACCTCAAGTCCCCAATGGATAAAAATTTAGAAAGAGTAGATAAAATTAAAAATATATCATATGATCATCAAGTAGACACCTATCTAGCGAGCATTTTATATAATAGTATAACATCATGAGCGAAGGAACACAAGACATAACCGAATACAATGACGGATTAAGCGTGGATATAGAGCTTCCGGAGATACCCATACCTACGACGACAGAAGAAGAAAAGAAGATTATTAAAGACGAAGTAGAGGTTGCCTTCAAGTTTGCCTTTATTGGTGCGGGTCAAGGGGGCTCTAGACTAGCTGAGACTTTTAATAAATTTGGATACAGAAAAATTGCAGTCCTAAACACAGCTGAGCAAGACCTAAATACCATCAAGCTAGACAATAAACTTTGCATCGGTGATGGTGGAGCAGGTAAAGATCCAGAGAAGGCTGCCGAGATTTACAAAAGCAAAGAAGAGGACGTCTTAGATTTCATGAGGTATTCTTTCGGTGATGAGTTTGATAGAATTTTTGTTTGCGCTGGAAGTGGAGGCGGTACTGGTGCTGGATGCGTAATTCCACTAGTTAACACTTCTGTGGAATTACAAAAATCATTAGGCATAGAACCCAAGGTAGGTGTTATCTTAGCTTTACCTAAATCTTCAGAAGGTAAAAGAGTAAATGCTAACGCCTATAAAACTTTAGAGAAGGTTTACGATCTTGTTGAGGACGGGGTAGTCTCTCCCTTGATTATTGTGGATAACGAAAGAATCAGCAAGCTGTATCCGGGCTTAGTGGTTTCTAATTTTTGGCAAACAGCTAATGGCAGTATGGCTGGGTTATTTCATCTATTTAATCTAACGGCTGCAAGAGACAGTACTTATACAGCTTTTGATTCTAAAGACTTCAAGACGGTTTTGGACAATGGGCTGATGGTCTTTGGTGCCGCACCGGTTAAAGACTGGAACGACTCTGTGAGTATTTCTAGAGCCGTAAGGGATAACTTAAAGGGAAATATACTTTCGGGTGGAATCGATTTATCCACGGGAGATTGCGCTGGTGTTATTATAGTTGGAGGCAAAGAGGCTCTTGATAATATTCCTCAAAAAAATCTAGACCAAGCTTACGACCAGCTCTCCAGAATTCTTAAAAAGAATAGCACTGTTCATAGAGGTATATATAGCGGAGACAAAGAAGGCCTTACTGTCTATAGTACAATTGGTGGATTAGCTAGACCAGTAGATAAACTTAAAGAGCTAAAAAAGTTGGCAGATTTACCTTAAGTTTAAGTGTAATAATTTTCTGGTGTGTTACTGAGGCTGGAGATAGAACAGATCGAAGGGATGGTTTTTCCAAAAGATACTGACGATGAGCTTTTTATTAAAAGTTCTGATCTGATTATTAAACATCTGAAAAATAAAGTTTCGTCTCATAATAAGCTGCATCCTCAAGCCCGCACCAATATAAACCAACTCAAAGAAGTTTTTTCGAACACTCCAATAGATGAAGACGTAGAAAATGTTGTCCCTCAGGCTATCGCCTATGTGAATGAATATCTAAAAATAAAACGAAACAAAAACTTCGAAAAAGGGTCATATGACACAAAATTAAATTTAATAATTAATGACAATCAAATTATAGCTGCTCGCAAAGAGCTGGAAGACACAGGATTGTTAGATATCCAAGTTAATTCTTTAGATAATCTATACATAGAGAATTACGAAAAAAATAGTCTTTCAGAATGGTTTGACGTGTAATCAGCTACAGGAGTAGATTAAAATGGCGGAAGTAAACGAAATTTATAGAATTTATGTCGGAGAAGACGGTCATCACTGGAAAGACGTAGACATAACCGCAGCTAACGGAGACGTTGTAGATTTTTCTATCAGACACGTGGTGGATATCGATGGAGTTGCAATAGGCGACAAAGAGACTGCTGTAGACTTATCCACCGTAACATACGATTGGCTCTGCGATAAAGATGGAGCTTGTGCATACTCAGTTACGGAAGAAGCCCCAGAAGAATAAAACCAATGAAAGAGCCAAAATATAAAACAATTTTTAGTTCAGAGATTAGAACTATCGTTTCGGAAGAAAAAGACGAATTTCTAGCTTTAGCCTCAATGGTTGATCTTGAGAAATTTATTCCCGATGTCGACACGAATAAAGATGTCGATTTACTACCAATAGCTTTTAATGCTTTTGTAGCCAACAGGGTTAATAAGAATGGCGACGTTATCGACACCGATAGCGCATTAGCTATGTATAAAAATTTCAAAAATAAACCAATTAATGTTGAGCATAATAGAGATAGAGTCATTGGGACTTTATTGACTGCCGGATTTTCTGAGTTTGGCACAGACAAGCCCTTAACAGAAGAGGAAATTAAGGGAACTAAAAATCCATTCAACGTTACTCTTGGTGGCGTTATATGGAAAGTTGTTAATCCAAACATGGCTGATTTTATAGAAGATAGCGCTGATCCAACTAGTGAGAATTACATGAAAGTAAGCGCTTCTTGGGAATTAGGTTTTACTGATTATAATATAGTAAAGCTTCCAGAAGGGGAAAAGAATATAGCAAACGGTAGCTTTATTACCGATCAAGACGAAGTTGATGAGCTTTCATCTTCTTTAAAGTCATTTGGTGGAGACGGCAAATCAGAAGATGGTTCAATGATTTACAGACAAGTCGTTAACGAAATTATTCCACTTGGAGTTGGTTTAACGGAAAATCCAGCTGCTGAAGTTGCTGGTGTATCCATAGCTCAAGAAGAAAAGGAAGAACTAAACGATCTCGCCTCGAAAATGACTGTCAAGAAAAATCCGGAAGAAGCAATAACAGACATTAGGGAGAAAGTTGTCTCCAAAATAGAAAAAATAGCAGCAAGCAAAAACCAAGTTTTTAAAGAAAAATATTCCCAAAAGGAAGAAAAGGCTGTAAGTCAATTTAATAGAGGAAGTAATATGAAAGTAACGAACATTGATCAAATTACTGATGACACGTTGAAGGAGCTTTCCGCCTCTGCTGTTTCTGATTTTATTGAGGATGAATTGAAAAAGGCATCTGAAGATTTCCATCAGGAAAAGTCGAGACTGGAAGAATCTATGAAGGCTTCCCTAGAAGCTCAGACAAAGCTAGAAGAGCAGAATAAAACTATTAAGGAAAACCTTGATAAAGTTAACTCTGCCCTTGCTGAGCTAGAATCTGAAAAAGCCGAAAGGGAATCTCAAGACACCTTCAACTCACGAATGTCTGCTCTCGATGAGCAGTACGAACTCACCAACGAAGACAGACAAGTCATCGCTACTCAAATTAAGAATCTTGATGAAGAGACTTTTGCGAGTTATTTAGAGCAGATGCAAGTTCTTCTGTCTTCGAAGGATAAGGAGACACTAAAGAAAGCGGAAGCTGTAGAAGCCGAAAAGGTCTCTATAGTTAAAGCCTCTGAAGAGTCTAAGGTAGAAGAGGTTTTGGATAAAATCGAAGAGATCAAGGAAGAGATTCCCGTTTCTGCGACAGCATCTGATCCTGAAGCTTCGGTATACGATAAGTACAGAAAAGCTTTCGATATTGAAAATTGGTCACTTGGATCAAACTAATTTAACGGAGATAAAATATTATGGCAAATCTAAAAGCATTTAGACAATACGATGAGCATGATGTTATCAATTTGTTCTCCCCATCCGGTGCGGATACTCCAGTTCCTTTGAATAAAGGAACCGTTGTTGCCCTTACTGGTGACGGTTGGCTTAATGGTGCGTCTGCTGATCTTGATATGATCGGCTCGCCGGGTGCGGCGTTTACCAATACGGTTGCTCAACGTTACGGAGTTAAGGCACATGTTGCCGTCTGTAACGATGACAATACCCCACTTGGTATTACGCTTTATGACCTGAAAGAGGTTGATGAGAACGGTGAGAAGCTGGTGTTCAACCCGCGTAAAGCGGCTGAACTTCAAGCTGTTGTAAGTGGACAGGCAGTTCCAATCGCTACACGCGGTGTATTTTTATACAACGGTGTGGTTGGCACTCCTACCGCTGGTGGAACTGCTTATGCTAGTGATGGTGGCAATATTTCTGCTACTGGAACTAAGGCAGTTGGGAAATTCCTCGGTGTTAAAGACGCCGATAGCAACGTTCTGCTTAAGGTAGAACTTTAATAAAAGGATTTTATAATGAAATTAAAACTTAAAAATAATCCAGAACAGGTTGAGCTTATTAAAGCTATGGGTTCTCGCAATGCGCTTACCGCTAGAGAGGCCCAAGAAGCTTTCGCAGCTTTCTTAGGCCCCGTTGTTCAGGAAGTGATCCATCAAGCTGGTACAGCTGGAAGTATTTATACTGACGCTCCCTATGATGAAGATGATAGTCCCAGCTATCCTTTGGATCTTTACTACAATGACGGTACCGATACTATTTCGGTTTGGTCCCAGAATATTGCTGGTGGTCTTCCTTCGAGTCAAGTCGAGGGTATGGCTGAGCTCAAAATCGCTACTTATCGTTTGGACAGTGCTGTTAGCTTCTTGAAGAAGTATGCTCGCAGAGCTCGTTTGGACGTTATCAGTAAGGGTGTTGAGAGAATGGCGCAGGAAGTTCTTGTTAAGCAAGAGCGTAATGCTTGGGCCGTTATTCTGAAGGCTCTTGGCGAAGCTACGTCTAGCGGCGTCACTGCTGGTGGTTTGGGTATTTCTGGCCTAAAGGCTGGCACTCACGCTATCCCTGCTGGTACCGAGAGTACTTTTCAGTTGGCTGACTTGAATAAGTTGATGACTCTTAATAAGAGAATCAATGAGTCGTTTGCTGCTGGCACTCCTGATACTGCATATAGCAATGGTGTTACTGACCTTTATGTCAGCCCAGAGATCAAAGAGCAGATTCGCGCTTTTGCTTATCAGCCAATGAACACTCGTCATGGTAAACTGTCTGGTACCGATGGTGCCACCGCAGTCCCGCTGCCGGATAATGTAAGAACTGAGATTTACAATTCAGCTGGTACGCAGGAAATCTATGGTGTGAATATTGTTGAGCTTAATGAGCTTGGCATCGGCAAGAAGTACAATGTCTTGTGGGATTCCTTCGATTCTGGCGCTGTTGCTCCTGACGGATCTGGCGGTGCTCATGCTTTCGTTGTTGCTACTGATGAGCTTGTTGTCGGTATTGATAACAGCAAGGGTGCGTTTATTCGCGCTTTGGCTCAGAATGCAGATTCTGGTTCGACATTTACGGCAGAGCCCGATGACCAATTCGCTCAAAGAGCTGAGAAAATCGGTTTTTACGGTTCCTTGGAAGAGGGTCGTGTTTGTATCGATGGTCGCGCTGTTGTTGGTTTGGTCGTGTAAGCAATCAATCTAACTTTTACGCAGAGTCCGAGGTTTTCCTCGGGCTCTTTTTTTATTCCCTTTTGATGTTAGTTTGTGTATTAATTTTTAAGGAAAAGGTACAAGGATTATTATGAATAATAATAAAAAAACAAAGGCAAAGAAGGTTTCAAAAAGGCCCGTTAAGACTTCAAGGGCTAAGAAAAAAAGCATTAAAAATATAAGCCAAACACACGGCAAACTAGAGGAAGCGGATAAGTACAGACCTACAACTCTAGACCAAGTTTGGGGAGATACGGGTCATTGGAAATATGACACCATGGACGCTAATGACTACGAAAAGACAATTAGAGAAATGGCTAAAGTAGATTTGCAAAGTCATGCTTCTAGAGTCGGCGTTATCCCTGTCGACAATAGGGAAATTTTAGCGACTAGACTTGTTAGGGAATTTAAAAAGCATGTTACTTTATATAGACACCCTCAAGATAAAAGCCCCAGTAACATCAACTCTACGACAGATATTAGTAATTCAGCTAGAAAGGTTTTAGAAGAGGGTCGATAACTTTTATTTCTATTCTATATTATTTGGCGCTTAATTTCATTATTAAGCGCCTTTTTTTATAGACAAAGTGTAATCATACTTAGTAGATATGGCCTCATCTTTCGACATAGACATTAACCAAGGCGAAACTTTTTCGTTAAGACTTACTGCTAAGGACTCCGCTGGAACCACAATTAATATGAATGGTTATACGGCACGAGGGCAGCTAAAATTTAGATACGGTGAAAGCGGTTTGATTAAGGATTTAGCTCCCGCCGTCTACAGCGGCGAATCTCCCGGATATGATGCTACAGGTAGCGGTATATTAGATATTGATTTGACCGCTGCAGAAACAGCGGCTCTGCCGGTAGTACAAGGAAAATATGATGTAGAAATATATAATGTTGGAGGAACTGTTTACAGAGTCCTAGAGGGCAAGGCTAATATCCATCCAGAAATAACAAATTAACATGGGAGTAGGACCTGTAACCGTAGATGTAACGCTCTCTTCCCCGGTGGGAACAGTAGAAAGAGCTGTCGGTACAGACGTTGTCGTATCTAGCCAAACTACAGCTGGTCCACAAGGCCCTTCTGGTACGGCTGGCAGTTCTGGAGTTACTGGTTCTAGTGGTTCCTCTGGAGTTACTGGTTCTAGTGGTTCTAGTGGTTCTGATGGTTCTATGGGTAGTTCTGGTTCTAGTGGCTCTGCTGGTTCTGCTGGTAACGACGGTTCTATGGGTAGTTCTGGTACGTCTGGAACAACTGGTACATCTGGAAGCTCTGGTTCAACTGGTACTGCTGGAAGCTCTGGTTCAACTGGTACTGCTGGTACTTCTGGTACTGGTGGTGTTAGTGGTTCATCTGGTAGCACAGGAACATCTGGTACAACTGGTAGTTCTGGTACTTCTGGTTGGGATGGAAATCATGGTACCTCTGGTAGCACAGGAACATCTGGTACGACTGGTTCCTCTGGTACATCTGGAACTTCTGGTTCGTCTGGTACAACTGGTACATCTGGTTCGTCTGGCTCGTCTGGTTCGTCTGGTTCGTCTGGCTCTGCTGGGTCTAGTGGTACTTCTGGTTCTGCTGGTAGTTCTGGTTCTACGGGTACCTCTGGTTCAGCGGGGTCTAGTGGTACTTCTGGTTCTGCTGGTAGTTCTGGTTCTACGGGTACCTCTGGTTCAGCGGGGTCTAGTGGTAGTACCGGTACTTCTGGTACTGCTGGTAGCTCTGGTACTTCTGGTTCTGCTGGTAGCTCTGGTACTTCTGGTGCCAATGGAACCATGGGTTCTTCCGGGACTTCTGGATCTGCTGGTTCATCTGGAACTACGGGAACTTCTGGTACTACAGGAACTTCAGGTAGCTCCGGTGCCGATGGTAACTTCGGCGGCGCTACGTTTAGGTTTATATATGATATAGATAGTACTTTACCATCTGATCCCGGAAATGGTTTATTTAAATTTAATCAAAATGGGATTAGCAATAATCAAAATACAGCAACTAGAATTTATCTTGATGATCAAGATGCCGATGGCTCAAACATAGAGCCCTACTTAAGAACCATTGATGATAGCACTAGTACCATAAAAGGTCATGTAAAAATCTCCAAAAGAACTGATCCGGGAACATTTTTATTATTTACCATATCTGGTACCGACCCGGTGATGGATGAGGCCGTAGGATACTTTCGTTTGAAGGTTAGTCCTGTTGACGAATCTAGCGTTAATCCTTTTTCAGATGGCGATAATTGCACTTTAACATTCGCAAGAACTGGTGACAAAGGTGACGCAGGTACCGCCGGTAGTTCTGGTAGCTCTGGCTTAGCAGGAACATCCGGTTCGACGGGAACATCCGGTTCGACGGGAACGTCTGGCTCTGCTGGCTCTACTGGTACTAGTGGTTCTGCTGGGTCGAGTGGTACCTCTGGTTCAAGCGTAGTTGTTGTTGGAACAGACGACTATTTTTTTTACAAAACAGGTTCTTCTGAGGCAACTGCAGACTTAATAAAGAAAGACGGTTCTGGTAATGTTCATATCCAGAATAATCTTACCGTCTCAGGGAGTTTAGCCGTAAGTGGTGATTTTACTTTAGGGGATGAAACAACAGATAAGATAATCACAGAAGGTGACTTACATATAGGAAACGATGCATTCTTTGGAGATGACGTTACTATAACGGGAGATTTAACAACTAAACATATTTATCCAACAACTAGCGGTGATTATGACTTAGGTTCAGAAGATAAAAAATGGCGTAAGATTTACGCAAAGACAGGTCAATTTGATTCATCTACTATATTGTTAGGAACAGGTGGAGCTAAAATAGCCGTGGGTTTAGACGGTAACGTAGAAACCACAAGTCAAGATGGAGTTGTCTCCAAAGGGCTTACGGAAAACCCGAGCATATCTGGTAATTTATATATAGAAACTGATACATATGTTACTGGTGATTTTTATGTAGGAGACGCTACTACAGTTTCTGGTAAACTCACTATTGAAACTGCTGATACTGATTCTAATTTAACTGACTTTTTAGTGGTAGATGGAAGCGGCGAAGTTCATAAGAGAACTAGTGGTGCTGATGGTACCGCTGGTAGTTCTGGTTCAAGTGGCTCTGCTGGTACTACTGGAACTTCTGGTTCTGCTGGGTCTAGTGGTACTACCGGTACTTCTGGCACTACTGGTACTTCTGGTTCTGCTGGGTCTAGCGGCACTACTGGTACTTCTGGTTCTGCTGGGACTACTGGTACTTCTGGTTCTGCTGGGTCTAGCGGCACTACTGGGACTTCTGGTTCTGCTGGCTCGTCTGGCACTACTGGGACTTCTGGTTCTGCTGGCTCGTCTGGTTCTACTGGTACTTCTGGTACTTCTGGCACTACTGGTACTTCTGGTTCTGCTGGGTCTAGCGGCACTACTGGGACTTCTGGTTCTGCTGG
>Ga0208299_1002197_pt1 | contig 13462 bp, 14 predicted proteins | sample 15_taG_FD_184089 | JGI IMG/M metagenome (GOLD analysis project Ga0208299, IMG submission 184089) | Marine viral communities from the Subarctic Pacific Ocean - 15_ETSP_OMZ_AT15312 metaG (SPAdes) (version 2) | ecosystem: Environmental > Aquatic > Marine > Oceanic | place: Pacific Ocean | collected...
CCGTGTCGAACGCAACGGTGGCACTGGCAGTTTATGGAACGGAAAGCACGTATGACACAACCATGACCACCTTTGAGTTTAATAGCGGATCAGCAACAAACGGGTGGGACGATCAGGGCGACGGCCTGCATACCTACACCAACAACAACAGCTTCACGGTACTTCAATAAAAGGAAAAGACAATGGGTGATAATGTAGAACAACACGATCTGGATCAAGTATGGGAAAACCTGACTGATTTGCAGAAAGGTCAGGCTGAAACCCGCCAAGAAGTTGCCGGATTAAACGCCGCCTTAAACGCTCTGATTAATGAGGTGAAGCATCTTGCTTCCATTGTTACCCGCCCACAGGAAAAGGTGAACTGGATAGGTATCGGCTCTCTGGTTGTGGCGATGCTGATTTGTGGGGGCAGTTACACCAATTCAGTGATAAGGCCCTTGAAAGAAACGGGCGAGCAGAACCACCTAGCCTTATTTAAAATTGTCGAATCAATGCCTAATCTTTATCAGGAAGCCGGCAAGCAAATGGCGGTGAATGCCCATCAGGCCGTTGATATTGCCGACATGAAGGGTCGCATTCATAACATAGAATCAAAGGCATCAGAGTCGAAGGCTGATCGGCTGGCAATACACGAAGCGGTCCGCGATATTGATCGTTACGGATCAAGACGGTGGGTCAAAACAGAACAAGGAGAAAGACCATGAAGAAAACAATTACAGCACTATTCGTAATCGCAATGCTGTCCGGTTGCGCATGGCTGGATAAGAACGTTGGCAACAACGACGGGGAATTTAACCCGCAATTCTCGCTTACATGGGTAGATGCGGAAGGCAATCCGTACAAGCTCGCCTATGACGAAAACGGCGTTCTGATCGAGGGCACCTTTACCGGCCCGAAAACCGGATTCACCTACAAGGTCACCGACGGAGAGGGAATCACCATTACCGATCCGGTCAGCGGCGCTGTTCTCATAGTCTCTCAACAGGAGGAATAAAAATGGAACCGGGAACATTCAATAAAAACAAACTGGCCAGCGGCCGCTATGCCCTGTGTCAGGCAGCGGTAGTTCTTGTTCTTATGCTTGGATACGGCGTAATGCGGGTTATGACCTCGACAATCGGTGAAGACGACCCGCAAGTCCATCCGATCGTCCTAACGGCTCTGACGGCCATTGTGACGTTTATTTCAGGAACCGTCGGCTTCTACTTCGGCCAGAACTCGAAGCCAAAGGATTAGTCGTGTCGACCAGACCGCGCACCAAAGAACTTTGCTGGAAGCTGATCGGCAGGCTTGAGAAGGAAAATGAGGCTATAAGCGAAGCTCTTCATAAGATGAACAATGAGTGCGCGGTCATTCTATCAAACAAAGATATGGAAATGGAAAAGAAATGCCTGACCTGTAAGCGGGGGATTAAATGAACGTTCATGGAGAAATAACGGAAATGTTCGGCGGCTGCCACAGTGCGCTCGACGGAACCATCGGAAAGGCGATTGTCATTTTTACCACCTGGCCCTGGCGTTGGCTCAAAGCGCTTAAGGTGTCGACTCATTCAAGCGTGGGCTTTGTCTATGCTGACGGCTTCGAAGTTATATTCGAGGCACGGGAGGGCAAGTCCTGGCAGGGGCCTATACCGGCCTCGAAGGTGGATGCCTGGGTCAGACGCAATCCGAAGAAGCGACGCTTTACCCGTCACTACATTCCCGAGCACTATCTTTCCCGGAAGGAAATGCAGAAGAAATATAATCTATGCGAGCACAACCTGAGCGTTTGGACCTACTCTATTGCCCAGCTTCCCCGCATGGGCCTGCGCAAGTATTTGCCATTCCTTCCGATCAATGCTACCCCGAATAAAGTTGTCTGCTCAGAGGGCGGGACAATTATAATGGAACCGCACATACCGGTGCTTGCCAACTGCGGAAAAAGCAAGGCCGACCTGGTTACGCCGTTCCTGTTTGAAAAGGCAATGAAGAGAATATGTTTAAAACCAAAGCACAAGCCGGCTGACACGTCGGATGCGTATAACAACTAGGAGAATGAAATGGCTGATGCAAAACCAAAATACTTACTCAACCCCGTCAACGGACTCGTCCTCAAAGCAACCCCGATCCTGCTTAAACGAAACGACCTGTATGGATGCGACGCAAAAGGAAAACTGCTTTCCAATGGCGAATATTCCCTACCGGATCCGACACCCTCTGTTGAAGGCGAGGCACAGGATAAAGAAAAGATCGAGCTCGACGGTCTTCGCGAAGAAGCCCGCACGCTGAAGATTCCGGGATTCAACAACGCGAAGAAGGAAACGCTCATCAAGAAGATTGCCAAGGCCAAGGAAAAGGCCGAAAAGAAACCCGAATCCCAGGAAGGCAATCAGTCCGAGGGCAACCAGTCTGAAGGCAACCAATAGGGAGAGGCGGCATGGCAGCCCAGGCAGATAACTTAGTCGCGCTGACACGCGGTATGGCAGTAGATAAGGACGAGGACGGATCATCCGTCTTCTTCACCGAGGCCGAGGTAATCATTGCGATCAACCAGGCCAAGCATGATCTGTTCGGGCGCCGGCCGGATGCCTTCTCATCCGGAGCAATTGTTACGGAAGAGCCTCCGGATATCCTTTCCGTCCGCACCGCTCTTGAGTTTACTTATGGTGAGACCACGGGCGTACTGCAGTTTCTTGCAGATTCCCTGGGCGATCCCGCGCTGGACGAAGGAACCATCGGACTTTTGTTTAAGTCCGCCCTTTCGGACGGTACGCTGCTTTATTTCGGCGACTCGGACACAAATTACATCCACGTCTCAATAGCCGATAAAAAGCTGGCGATCGATATCTTTGACAGCTCAGCCGGAGAAAGCGCCTCCCTGGAGACGGCGGAGTCGCTAGCCAACGGGTCATGGAGTGAGATCAGCATCGTCGCTGATGGATCCACAATCAAGGTTACTGATGGAAGCGGAAACGAAACCTCCGCTGATTATGCGGGTGACCTGATCCCGGGGTCTGATCAAGCCTACCTCGGCTACTCAAATATTGCCGGAACAGAAGAGTATTTCGGCGGCGGAGCAGCAGAGCTGGTTATCAGCGATAACACCGACACCGTGCTGGCAAGCTATGATATGGATGACGGCTCCGGTCCCGAATGCGTTGACTCGGTTTCCGGAAACAATATGGACATCCATCACGACGGGGGCGTTATTCCCTGGACAAGCGAAGATGAGATCGAGATGGCCGGCTGGGCGGAAGTCCCGCTTTGCTATCTGGCGTCTTCTTTGCTGATGACCCAGAAGTCCAAGGACAGCTATTACCGCAAGGCAGCTGACCAGAACCTGCAGAAATACCTCGGGAGCATCTAATGGCCTACGACCAAGCTAAACGCATTCTTAAAGAGGGCGAGATGCGCATTGCGCAATCCGCCGAAGGCATCTATGACGACGACCTGGTTATCGGATTCTGGGAAAACGTAGAAGCCAAGTATGTCAACGAATGCGTTCGCTGGTTAAATCATATTGATAATCGGACCATCTATGCTCCGACCTCATTTTACGACGTTCAGTTCTCGGATGACCTTTATCATCTACACGCCTATTATTCAGAACAGGATCAACGTATTTATCGCCTGCATATGCGCAACGCCATTACGTCAGGGGTCTATGCTCAGACCACGACCAAATGGAGACTGCTGTCAGGAGAGACCTACGAATCCGGCTCCAGCAATATCGTGTTATCCATGGCTAACGTCGACCCTCTTTATGCCCTGGCCATCCAGGGCGAGGCTTTGGATGAAAGCTATACGGATTCCATTTATCTGCTGACCGACATCCCCCTGACCGGCACCTGGTACTCCGTTAAGCGCGATGCCCAGATGAACCAGGAGACCGGCCTTTATGAGGTGCGCTGGTATCTGTCCCGCTATGACTCGCGTGAAACCGGCTTTTTTTATAAGACCAGCAACGATGAGACAGTCATCCAGATCATTAAAAAAGACTGCTCCGAAGAGGAAAAGGACCGGTTTTTTGACCGCTACTTCTTTGACCCGGACGGAAGCTGGTACGAAGAAGATCCGGCCAATGCCGGCAATTATGTCAAAAAGAACGGCGATACCGCAGCCGGCGCCATACCAGCAACTGCAAAGCAACTTACAGAGCAGGTAAACGGCCGTCTCGCCCGCATTCAGGTAGAGCTTAACCAGCAGACAAACGCCTGGGATATCGATGCCTACGTAGCCTTTACGGCCGAAGACGCCCGTTATTCCTCGAAAGACAGCAATCAGTTCGTCATGGACTCAACGCCGATCATGACTTCGAAGTTTGATTACGGCTTCGCTTTAACCAAGGCCAGCATGGATTTGGTCGAGGCTTATTACCAGGACGGCGGGGTAACCGGCACGCAGCGGAAGATTCAGATCACCCGCAACGGCGCGCACAACTATGACTATGTTGCCTCCGAGGTTGTTATAGCCGGGTTCCAGACCAAAATGAAGGTCGGCCCGAACAACTATTACAGCGGGTTCCATTATCCGCTTAAGCCGACCACGGATGATCCGGCCGGCGCGGGCGAAATTCTCCTGGCTATAGCGGCCAAGAACGAAGTATCCGCTCAGATCTTCTATAACGAAGGCGATGATACCTGGAACTGGTTTATCGTAGAAAAGCTGCCGAAGGACGAGCAGCTGACCGGCGGTGCCAATCCGGATGTCCAGTTCGGGGTTCCGCTCAAAGTCATGCGGGTATGGGAATACACCGGCCAGACCAGCATCGATCATCTGGGAAGAGGATATGACGACGTCGGCGATTATAACTCGGACAAGGAGCTCGTTAAGATCGATTATGAGATCCGCATTGATAAGGAAACGCTGACGTTTAATTACACCCGGACGGAAACCATCTTTACCGCACCGGCCGACCCGGACAATCCGGACGGCTGGTTTATCATATCCTGGGACTCTTATCCCGAACGCGATACCCGCAACCTGCGGGTCTGGTCGTTTGACGATGACGGCAAGGCCTGGCGCCATTACAATGCCGGGGCCAACCAGGACCTGAACCTGTACTATCTTTCCATGGGACGCTGGCGGGATGTTAAGATTCTTATCCGGAAGAACTATTTCGTAAAGCAGCCCACCATCTCGACCCTGTCGGCGCTGGGACTCTATGATGTTATGGATTCCGAGCTGACCAACCCCTCTTCGGCCAAACGAAAGATGACCATTAAGCAGGAGGCGGCTTATCTGTATTCAATCACCGAGACCATCGTGACCAGCGGTTACTGGAAGACCTCGGCGGTAGATCACATCCTTCCTCAGCATATGGTTATCGGCAAGAAATCATGGACCGTCGGAACCGGCGAATCGAACCTGCCGGCCCTCGGTGTGGACGGGATGGGATAAGCTATGTGGGAAACGAACTGGGAAAAGCAGCAGCAGCGCAGGGAGCGTAAGCAACGCAAGGAAGGCCGCACCATCTCGGGCGGCATTTCCGGCCTTTATACCTATAAAGATGAATCCGGCGGCGAGCGCGTGGGCCTTAAAGGTTCGGCCCGGGTCAATGGAAAGATTGTCACCGACAAGAACGCCTACCGGAAAACCGACCAGTTCAGGTTCAATGCAGACGGAACAGAGACGAGCCGAAAGCAAAAGGACCAGCTCTCCAGGGCTTTCAATCAAGGTGTGGATCTTACCGACAAGGAAAAGGCAGCCCTCCTCAGGCAGAAAGAGGACGGCTCCTATGTTCAGAAGTTCAGCCAGTCCCCTGGCGATGGCACGGCCAGTGATCGCGAGCAGATCTTCGGTTATGCGCTCAAGCTGCAGGATATGACCATTAAGCAGCAGGAGGCCACCGCCCGGCTTAAGAAGCTCAACGAAGAGCGTGATCAGGAGGAAGCTGACAAGCTCGAGCTGCAGGAAGAAAAGAAAAAGGAAGAGCGCGACGCCGAGGATGCCGAGAAAGGCCATATCCGGCCGTCCGGCAACGATGACGGCACAACCTCCTCCCCTATGTCTGACGGCATCTCAGCCGAGTCCCTGGGCGATAACGCTCCGGTCCGGCGGTCACACGTAAACACCACCATCGACGAAGAGATGATGCAGATCCTGAGTGAGATCGAAGATGTGGGGGGCGGAATATGAACATAGCCCCCGAGCAGACAGGACTGCCTGATGTGCTCATGCACAACGATCAGGTCAAGGAAATGATCCAGAACGCCTTTGACCCGCTCTGGTTTGTCCTGCAGGAAAAGAAGGAAATCCTTGATAATGAGACCACGGTCACGGTCGAGGCAAGCACGACAACCACGACGACCACGACGACCACAACTTCAGGGAAAACCGTTCAGCACAAACACTATTACTATTATTACAACTGATGCTTAAAATAGAGATTCCAGATATTGATAAGATGATCTTCGTGGCTACCTGCCCGCGAAGCGGCTCGAGCGCGCTGACCCGCTGCCTGGTCGGCTGCGGCGCCTTTGTGGGAAGCCATAAGGCCAAACCTTTGAATCCGCTCGGCTTTTACGAGAACCAGGAAATAAACCGGATCTTTAACTTTACCTGGATCAGGACCGGCCACCTGCCCGGGCTGGCTACCCGTCGCAAGGCTGCCGAGGCCGGAGAGATGCCCAATATCGAGTTTCTTCGGGAGCGCGTGGCCTTGGCTTTATATCTGGACGGATATCGCGGAGGAACAGCCGCCTTTAAGCATGCGCTGTATATGTTCTATGCTGAGCAGATTCAGCAGGCCTTCCCTGATGCCCTGTGGATTCTGCCCATAAGAGACAGCGAAGAAATCATGGACTCCATGCATCGCGCCGAAATGGTGGACGACCGGCTTCAGGCCATCTATAAGCTCCAGCAGTTCAAGGCCGGCTATGAGCTGGTTCGCAAGACCTGCAGTAATGTTATGGAAATTCATACATCCAGGCTCATCAAGGATGGCGACACCCGTGAGTTTGAGCAGATCTGCAAAGCGGGCGGGCTGGAGTTCAACGCCGAGGTCGTGGCTAAATCCCTGGATAAATCACTTTGGAACCGGACGGCATTTGAAATAAAAGAAGCCAAAGCCAAGGCTGAGGGAAAGCCTCCCCCGGTCCGTCCGTCGCAAATGCCGGATGGATTATATCCAATTGGACAGCTGGACGGCCCCGTGATAAATGCAGGACAGGAGAACTGATATGGGAATCAAACTATTTGCAAAGAGCGCAGCCGTACTCGGCCTGCGCGGTGGCGGCCAGATAGCCGGCGCTCTACTGGATGAATATCTGGACATTGCCATGATCCGGCTTTACTCCGATACCGACATGCTTCGGCTGCCGGTCTACATCAGCCTGGTCGAAGACCAAAAGGAGTACACTATTCCTGACCCGGACGTGGACGACCTTGAGCTGGACCGTCACCTGGTCTGCCTGAGCCGCGTTTCCTACGGGTCCCCGGCCGACCCCCTGGATCCCCAGCCGGCAGAGATAACTTCCCGGGCACTTCTTTCCCGGAGAACGTATGGATTTAATGCATCTTCGGCCTCCTCGGCCGTTGCCTGGGCACTTGAGCTCTACAGCTTACCTGGAGATAGCGTCACAAAGGGGCTGGAGCTTGTCCAGGCGTACACCAGCAAGAAAGATGAATATGTGCCCTACCAGGCACAGAGCGATGCGAGAAGTGCCGTTACGGCCTTTTTAAAGCATCAACTGTTTTCTGAAACAGGAAAGCCCTGGACGGATCCGAATATGGCCATGCAGGAGCTTTCAAAATATCTCGCTCATTCCGGCAATCTCAAGATTGCGGCGGAACGCGATTTCACCCAGCGCGATCTGACCGCTCACTCGGCGGTTCCATTTATTATCTAGGAGCAAAGTATGCCATATTATGGAGGAGTTAAATACGACGGATACAGCGACTACCAAAGCAGGTCGCGTCAGGCAATGCGTGATTCGAATCCGTACACGCAGGTTGGCGAATATAAAGCTAATGGGATTCAGTTTACCTCGTTGGGTCCGGGGGCATCGAATATAAGGGCTATGAAGCCGGGGACCGGCAGTTATAGAACGGTCACTGGAGGACTTACTCAAAACCAAGTTACTAATTCTTTTTACGAAGAGCGGGCCCAGGAAATTCTCAAGGCCATGAATGACGCCCAGGGCTACGGAGAAGGTAGCGGTCTTGATCCGCTCAGCCTTTTCGGAAGCTCAGAGTTTGACCAGTACGCCTCACAGCATTTTAAGAACAAATATAACGGAGTCTATAACGCCGCTAATAACGGCGCAGGCGGCGGGGTTAATCTTGGCGGAGGTTCCGGTGGCGGTTCGGGCGGCTCCGGCGGTTCGGGCGGTTCAGGTGGCGGGGGCGGTGTTTACAGCGGAAATGTTATAGAAAATGCCCGTCGGCAATACCGTGAATCCGAAGCGCAAAACGACGACCTGACCAGCATGTTCCTTCGGGGAAGCAATGACGATATCTCCAACCGGGCAAGCGAGCTTCGCGGCCTGCAGGGATCAGGCCTTAAGCTGGACGGCGATTATTCCCGCGTGAATAACGAGCGGTCCCATTCGTTCTGGGCAAACATTAATTCCTATCGTCAGCTTGACTCAGGCGGTCTGCAAAGCAGTGGTGCCCGGGGCCAGTCTCTGGCGGCCAACGCTATTTCGGGCGCCTTTCGTGATGCCGGATTCGGGGACGCTGAGCTGACTAATTCAGAATTAGGGCTCGCTCAGCTGGCTTCCGGAGCCCTGTCAAGCGGCAGCGCCGAACGACAGAATGAAGGAGCTCTTATGCTGAACGGTCTGATTGCCGGCGTCGGAACCAGACTAGGCGGCAGCGATGGCGAGCCTGGCGGCGAATCTGTAAGTGACGATTTATTTGGAGAATAACTATGAGCATGTCTAATACATCCATCGGAAGAGCGCCTGGCGATATCGCAGGAATGACTGACGAAGAACTCGAAGAGATGCGCATCCGGGCCGGAGCGGCAGGCGGAGCGCAGGGAATCACTCAATCGGCAGAGGCCTCGGACGAACAGCGGCTGCGGGGAACGCAGGGCATCCTGGACGACATGATCTCACGAGTCAGCGGTAACGGAGTATCTCCATCAAAGCCCGCAGGTCCTTACGCAGGCAAGCCCCGCTTTATGTCTAACGAACAATGGGACGGCGTTAAGCAACGCGATGCTGCGGCACTGGGTCAGGGGCCAAAGATTCCTGAAGGTTATGTCCGCAATCCGGAAGCCGCCGGTATTCTTAATGACATGTCCTCATATACGGCAAAACCGGGCATGGCTACAAAAGGCGGAGCTGGCATTCAGCCATCAGCCGCACAGGAAGAGCCTTATGCATCCCACTCCAACGAATCAGGAACTGCTCGCCCTGCAAATAAGAATGATGCGCCTGCGGCTGATCTGGTCGAAATGGCACCTGGCGTCTTCGTCACTCCGAAATATCTCGAAGATAAAAAGAAGGCCGCCGGCGGTCGCTATACCGAGCAGGATTTCAAAAATGCCAATCCAAAAGATCATGCTTCTATGCGGGGCCGGAATCATGAGCTGGATGAACAGGAAAAGAACGAAGGCATTAGACATCCCGGATTATATCAGGGACCTGACAGATCTAAAATGCTCGCGAAAGGAAAAGGAAAGGGCGGCTCCAGAAAGGTTGACGAAAGCCTAGAGAGGTTTAGGACCGAAATAGATAAGGCCGGCAGGGTGAAAGACGGGGAGCTGAAGAAGCTTTCGTATGATCAGCGCTATCGAAAAGAGCATCTCAGAGATTATTCCCTGGAGATCAAAAAAACATTCGACGCCCTCTTTCAAGAGGATTTTACCAAAGAGGAGACTGCTACCCTCTACAGAGTGGGCAAGGTATGGGCTTCTCAAACCACCGACACCAAGCGCAGAATTGCTTTTGAGGCCGTTGAGAAGATTGCCGAGAAGAAGGCTCAGGATCTTAAAAACGCTAAAGACAAAGCCTCTATCGCTTCTGTCGAAGGAAAGGTCGGCGAGATTATTTCCAAGGCACTTCCAAATGAATGGAAAGGCCATGCTGCCGGAGCGGCCAAGGGCGACCCCACAAGTCTTGAATGGATGGCTAAGAATGGCACAAAAACGCTTGACGCAATAGAAGCTATGAACGCCTCCGACGACATAGGAAACGATCGATCAAGAGCCCAGCTCGCCAGTCAGGCACAGGCTATAAGCGAAGGCTTCAAAGATCAGGCAAAGGCCATTGAAAAACAGCGGGATGAAACTACCAAGGCAGGTAGCGCGGACTATCGAACCCTCACTAATAAAGCGGAAGGTCTTCGCGCTCTCGCTGCCGACTACAGCAGAAGGGGTCTGGAGTTCGCTGACCCGAAAACTACAGCTAAAAAAGGAATTATCTCCCCGAAAAAGATCGGGGATTTTGGTTTTGATCCTGATTTTGATCCTGCTCTTACCCCTGATAAAGAAGAGGGCTCGGATGCGATAAGGGCTTTGAAGAAGGTTAAGGAGGCCAAGGCCAAGCTTGCTGCAAAAGAGACCAGAGAAAAGGGCGTCGAAAGTAAGCGCGTTGCAACGGCCAAGCGCGCCAAATCAATGAGCAAGGATGAAAAGTCTGCTTTTAGGGCATGGCAGAAAGAAAAGAAAATGAGCCCCGTATCAACAAAGCCATACTCACGCTATGCTAGAATTATGAAGAGCAGAAAAGAAGCATTCATAAGAGAACTTGAAGTTGAGCCCGTCAAAGAGACCACGGGTATCGTATCAGGAAAGAAATAGGAGATAGACCATGGCAGACGATCTTTTCGACCCACTCGAAGAAGGCGCGGAACTCATCGAAATCCAACCGGAACAAAGGCTCGAAGCCGAGATAGGATCAGTCCTTGAATTGTTCGAACAGGCTGATCGCGATATCCGATCTGTCCAAAGGGATTTTTCCGACTCCTACAATACCGACCTTGGCGACCGCGAAGGTGAATATCAGAACTGGATGACCGCTTTATCCGAACGTGAGGAGCGGGATGTTTCCAAGGACAATTACGACTACGATACCCGTGGTCTCTTTGACGAGCTCAACGGAGCCCTTCCAGAACCCGGTCACGGGCCGGACACCTACAAGAAGCCTAATCACCCGACTTTCAGCGTTGAGTCCATTTACGAGGGCGCAGACGGCTATTCAGGGGGTCTCTGGACAGACGAGGGTTATGTTGCCGGACCTTCCAACTTCTACAGCCCGGATGAGCTGCGCGGTTATTTCGATGAAAATGAAAAGGGCGTAGGCCTTACCGATTCACGCGAAGAGCTTACCCAGACCGATCTTCTTTCGGCACGACTGCAGGACAAAGATGGTTATTCATATATCATCTCGGATATCGAGGCCATACAGGCCGCTCAGCGGAAGGGAGCCCGGGGACCGGGCGAAACCTTCCTTGAAAACATGGACCCGCATGGTGATAACGTCTTCGGTCGCACCTTGGCTGGATTATCCGGTGCCGCTGTAAGCGCAGGAATCATGGCTCTTGGTGCCGGAACCGGCGGAATCGGCCTGATCGCCCTGGCCGCCATCGGAGGAATCCTCACCGCGACCGGCGGAAATAAGATTGCAGCCTGGGTATCCGAGTCCGACGACCGGGATATCCGCGAAGATATTCTTAGAATCAATGCTAATGAATTTACCGAAGAAGCGGACCGCGAAGAAGCGGAAGAGCGGATTGCCGAGTGGTACAACGAAAAACGCATTGAAGAGTTCCGTAAGGATAAATTCTCCGGAATGGTTGTAAACGGGCTTCTTGAGACAATTGCATTCGGATCTGAATTTGCGAGCGGCTTCGGAGGTCTGAAGGGCCTACTCAAAGGAACATCCATACTTGGCCGGAAGGCCTTGATGAAGGCCGGTGTCAAAGGCGCAAAAACCTTAGCAGAAGAAGTCGCCGAAAAAGGGGCGGATGAACTGGGAAGTGCCTTGTATAAAGGACTTGCTGATAAGTCTATCGCTATTACCAGCACGCAGGCCAAGAGCATCCTGAATAAAGCTCCCAGACTGCATGCTCAGATGCCGGGAACTCCGATAGGTGAAGTCTACGGCGTTCTGATGAACGGTGCGCTGCAACGTAACCTTAAAGCCCTTTCAAAGGTTAAGGGCCTTAAGCTGGGCGTGGCCGGAACTGCTACCCTGATCGAACAGCAGCCCCGAATTATGAAAGAGCTTCGGGAAGACCAGCTCGACGGGATCTCTGTTTCCAGGGAAGGGGTTATTGAGCTTGATGACGCCATTCTCGAGCCGGGAAGCCTGGCAAGACGCGAGGCTTCCGCAGCCACCACAGTAGCAGTGGAAATGTTTGGCTTTCCTATGGCATCAAAGCTGATCAAATCAACCGGGATAGTTAAGGCACTGGCTCCCGTGGTTAGCAGAATCCTTGGCAGTGCGCCCGCCCGGATGGTCGGAGCAAAGGGAGTTGACAAGGCCGTCTCCAATTTCTTTAACAAAACCCTTTTGGGAAAATCCCTTGCCGGGAAAACAGCGGTAATGAAGCAACTCCAGGACCGGGCTTCATTCGGCAATTGGTTTGAGGAAGTCTCGGAGGAATACATCGAGGCATTTACTCTGGCCACGCTTGATCTTGAGAAAGAAGACCGCGAAAAGCAGGGGCTTACCTATGCGGAGAACCTCGTCGATCAATACTTCCTTCCGATAACCCATCCCAAGGATGCTTTGGCCACCATGATTGTTATCGGGATCCTGCCCGCTGGCGGAGCTGTGGTGTCAGGCCTTAAAGGCGAGCAGACAAAAGAAGAGCTTAGGGAGATGTACAGCGTGGTCGGTCGGACCGCGAAACTGCGAAGTGGAGCGAAGGGATCCGGCGTTACCGAAGAGAAGGCTGCCGAATACCACGCCAAGCTGACCGAGTTCTTTGCCAAGAAAGCACAGCGTAAAAACGGGAGCATTGCCCAGAAGTTTCTTTATTATGCAATGGGAGGAAGGTCTGGGGCTGAGTTTTCAGGCATGGCCTTTAATCAAAGCTACAATTCATTGCTTGATACGATTGAAAAAAGAGCCTCTGAAATTGCAAAAGAGAACAACGTGGACTCCCCGGGTAATCTGGAGTTTGAGAAAGCGACCAGTGAGGTTGTTTCCGGAATGATGATCGGCCGGATCTACGGCACGGATGCACAGAAAAAGCTTGGAGAACGGCTGTTCCTGGAAGGAAAAACATCACCTGTCGAGGTTACCGCAGCCACAACAATCGAGAAAGACGGGAAAAAGCAGGAGGCCCTTACCAAAAAATCCGTCATAACCCCGAAGGAGATAAAACCCGGCGTCACTGTCTACTCAACGGTTATGTCCATCTCAAGCGAGGATCAGGTAAGACTCTCCGCTGAAAGCGATACAGCCAAACAGCTGCTTAACTCAAAAGGCTATGTTACCGAAGGAAGCCAGGCCGATCAGAATCAGCGCGCAGATAAACTGGGAAGCAATATCAGTTCCAGTAGCTTCAAAAAGATAAACAGCGCA
>Ga0208299_1002198_pt1 | contig 13452 bp, 30 predicted proteins | sample 15_taG_FD_184089 | JGI IMG/M metagenome (GOLD analysis project Ga0208299, IMG submission 184089) | Marine viral communities from the Subarctic Pacific Ocean - 15_ETSP_OMZ_AT15312 metaG (SPAdes) (version 2) | ecosystem: Environmental > Aquatic > Marine > Oceanic | place: Pacific Ocean | collected...
AGAGGAAGTCTAAAATAGCCATGGAGTCTGGACCGCCGCTGACGGCGACTACTACCTCTCTCGGCAACTTTCCCAAAACTCGCAACATCTCAACTCCTTGGCGATTCCGGCAGGATTCGAACCTGCGACCCACGGCTTAGAAGGCCGTTGCTCTATCCAACTGAGCTACGGAACCAATTGTTGTAGGGACGGTGGGGGTCGAACCCACGACCATCAGATTAAAAGTCTGTTGCTCTACCACGGAGCTACGTCCCTAAAATTGAGGAGTTTCGGAACCTACACGCGTAAAAGCAGGCTCTCCCTGGTACTTTGTATCTAACCCTACAAACCGTTTTCCGCACGCAACTCCCCGAAGGTATGCGGTTACTGAAGGTAGGGACGCTGGCTCTTTATGATTCCTGCCAGATCGGTTCGGGTTTAACCCTGACACTTATCGTCGTCGGGTATTCACCTTTTTCATTTTGTTCTCCTAGAAATGTGGGTGTTTGATTAGGCGGTCAATGTGAACAATTCCTTGGGTATGAATATTCTCTGTGAGTTCCCAAACTACTTTGGCCCTATCTGTTTTAATATCGACAATAATTCCGGATAGGTCTCTATCACCCTCTTTGGTACTTGAAACAATCTTTACAATATCACCAATTTTCATTTTGTTCTCCTTAAAAGGTTAGCCAATAAATAGGATATTCTAAACTCAAAAGTGCTCCGCCAATCATTCCTGCGGCGATTCCGGTCAAGAACAACAGGGGCTGCAACCATACTGAACGGTCAGCAGCAACAGCATCGAAAGAGGCGTTGATAAGAAATTGAGGGCTTACTCCCCAATCTGCTGCGTTCATTCGCTCCTCTGACATTCTGCCGGACTTGGCTTCCGATTCAAACCAGTGGATAAAAGTTTCGGGATCAAACTCACGCAGAGTCATCCACTCGGCGTTACCCAACTTAGGGTTAGACATTTTTTCTCCTAGATTCCGTAGACGCCGATGACGTCTTTTGCTTTGTCTTCAAGAATGTTTCCACGAGGGAAGTTTTTAGCAGGCGATTTCCACGAAGCAGGCTTCCAAATCAAACCGTCTTCTTTACTGACGAAGAACCAGACGTGCTTGTTATATTCGCCCTGTTCCTTAATGACTTTGTAATACTTGCCGCCCTCTTTGACCTTGACTTTGGGAACCTCAAGGTTTGAAAATTTGGACTCGTAGTGCTCATTGATCATTGCAGCACAGTCGCCAATAAAATCTTGAAGGTGAAACTCTACTTCGGGATTTGCGATAGCCATTACTCTCTCCTTATATCTTATATTATCACGGACCTAGAAGGTGTCAAGTTTTTTATGACACCCGCTCAAGATCACGCTCGGAGTAGAAGGGATCATAGCGATCTTCCGAGCCGGGATACTGAACCTTGTAGTTGCCACCGGATTCAGCCTGCATCACCAAGGCAACCTTGCCAGCCAACTTCCAACGCCCGTTGCGCTTGTTATCCTTGAAGCGGACCAGCGCACCGACCGGATACTTGGGAGGCAGGGGAGCAATCGAGTTGAGTGCTTGCGTAATGTTGTCATAAAAGCAGCCGGGAAAGTAGTCCGTGTGAGGGTCGGACTTATCACCTTGGCGCTTGACGTGAGGAGAACTGATTGTCCCATCACTGTTGGTCCAGAATGAAATAAGTTGGTTGGAACCTTCAAAGTGAGCATAGACTTTGATCTGGCCATTTCCATGGTAGTCATTCTCTTCAATATCAACCTTGCGGTCTACGAGTTTAGCACGATTGCGAATCTTCTTGATAGCAGCAGCTTTTTTCATAACTGTCTCTCCCTCATTCATATAATAGCACTGTTATGCTATAAGTCAAGTTTTTTATTTGTTGCCCTGCTGGGCACCTCCTAGTACATGAAGGTATTCTCAACGAGGTGGTCAACAACCACATCGTGAATTTCCATAGCATTTTGGGGATGCTCGTTGATGGCGTCGTACCAAGCGTCAAGTGCTCCTTGACCAACGGCTCCTAAAATATTTTCAATGTGTTCTTGAACTGGCATGTCTCTCTCCTTGTATCTTATATTAGCACGGATAAGGTGCCTGTCAAGTTTTATTTCAAAGGAAGCCGGAGGACGGAATCGAACCGCCATTTTCAACCTTCCAATTAGGCTCCGGTGGTGAACCGAATCAGGATAATCAATCCATCATCTTATGTCTTTTATTTACCCGCTGATGAGACAGGTCAGGGAAAGTTTTATCCGAATGATCAGTTCAGATTTCTCTCCCCTGTTGAGAGGAAACAGTCACAAACTCAGAGCCGAGGGAGATCATGATAACCATCTCCATCTGTCGGTGCCGCCGCTACAGACCCCTAGGGCGAATGTCGTGGCTCGACGCTGAGTTTGTGACTGTCTCTCCCTCCAACAGTATAATAGCACGGATCAGTGATCGGTCAAGTTTTTTATTAGGCTTTTTACCCTAAAACCCGCCGCACTCTGGTGGGAAAATGTCTTCCCCGCACGGGTTGCCGCTACACGGCATAGCACCCTTCGGGACTTCGTAAAAATCCATATCAATCATAAAGGTTTCCACAGCCTCTCGGATGCTGGGAGCCCAGATTGTAAAGGTTACGCCACGGACTTCGATTTGAAAGCAATTCATTTCATTTTCTCCAAATATTGCTTTTTGTTTTTAATATAGTCTGATATGGAGCCATAAACTTCTCGCATATTGCCTTCTTCGTCAATTGTTATAAGAATCGAATAATTGTACATCTTATGCCTTTTGGTTATTGACTCTATAAAATTTGTGGCTTTTTGTATTTGTTTATTATTCTTCTCTTGCCCGACCCCTGCCGAGGTTTCGTAGAAAAAAATATATCCGAGCCAAATTGGGTCGCCAGTAGTCCTAGCATCCAGGGCAACTCCGAGGCACTCTTCTACCCTAGAACTGTAGTGCTTTCCGAAGGAGGAGGCTGTAATACTTTTGAATTCTGTGGCGGCTTTGTTCCCCCCATCGCTTACAGCGATTAAATCCCAACACTTATTTAACAATGCACCTTGGTGCGTTGCTTTACGGTTTTTATAAAAAGTTACCGGAGTGGGGGAATTTTTTTGTAAGGACTCTTGCAATTCGGAAGAAAAAACATCAAGGTGCTTATCCGCCTTTTTCCCTACAGTGCTCCTCGACAAAGCATAGTGGCTTCCTGCTGTATTTAAATTCACACTTTCTCTTTTCTTTGTTTTTCTTTAATCTTTGACAAAACATATCTCTTTTGGAAAGGGGTCAAGTCTTCGTATTGAATCTTGTATTTTCTTGGATTTGTTTTACTTTTTTTAGACTTCAATACAATTGTGTTCAACACAAGGACAGTTACAATAAAAAGGGTCACAAGAAATAAAATTACAATTTTCATACTGCACCTTTTTACTTGGATACAAAGTTATATTCCTTGTCAGGATTTAGTAGGTAGATTAAGTCGTATTCTATTTCTGTGCCTGAAAAGAAATCTAAGCCCAATAGATCCATTACTGTTGGGGCGTTATTCCCACCAAAAGTTGGGACAAAAGGAGGGCACCACCGAACATCATAAGAAATTATTTCCCGGTTGTCCACATCTAGGTGAGTTACCTTGGCATCCTTAATGACACCCCATATATCTTGACGGTGTTTTGATTTAACAATAGTGCCAGCCGGCGCTGCGTGGGCTGGGTAATCTTTGCTTTGTTGGCTATCCTTATACATATAAGCTAGCCCCCTAGGTCATATCAGCTTATTTTGCTTTAGCTGCTGGTTTTGCTTTAGCTACTGGTTTTGCTTTAGCTACTGGTTCTGCTGCCGGGGCTGGTTTTGCTTCGGGCGCTGGCGCAACAGCGGGTTGACGAGATGCAGCTTTTGCTGCTCTTTTTAATCTTCTTCTTCTTGGGCTAGCCATTTGTTCTCCCTCCTTAAGGAATGTGCTCTTAATTAGTTTGTAGAAATAAAAACTTCTATTTCCTCTTGTATGAGACCTCTCAAAAGAGAAACGAGCGATTCATTTTGTGCCGCCGCCTCTTTGGTCTTCTTGCTCCACTTGTCTTCTGGCATATTCTTTTCTATTCGAAACTTTAAAGCTGATCTACCGTTGATGGTTGGTTGTCCCAGCTTGTCGGTACCAATTTTTTTAACTTTGGTTCTTTTGTTTTTAAATCTACCTGTCAAAATAATATCGCCAACTTCTAAATCAAGTTTGATTGTTTCGGATATCATTTTTCTTAGTGCCGGCTCAGTTATCTTCATAAAGTAACTAGTTCATAGAGAAACCTTTTCCAAATCATATTGCCAGGTCTTAAGTTCACCCTTGGGCGAATCAAGGATGCACAACACTCTTGATTCGCCGTGCATTTCAACTAGTTTCTTATTCAGCAGGAGATGAACCTCCCCTGACTTATCTCCATGGATCTTTACTAAATCGCCAGGTTGCATCATAATCTCCTAGTAATCCCGGTATTCGCTGACCTGATTGACCAGCTTGTCAATCTCAGGCTGAAGGTCTTTGTCCACAATGCGCTCACCTTGTTCAGCCTTACGCCCGTAGAGGTAGACACCGCCGGACTCTGGGCTTACGAGCGTTTCGTTGTCGCCCATCCACCCTTTGTCCTTGTTAATGTTGCCGCCAACCACGCCACTAACCAGTCCCCAGGAAGCGTCAGCGGATTCGTAGTAGTGATAGTGGCTTTGTTGCTCAGTGTTTTGGGGAAGCCGCATCAGCCCTTCGTCACCGCTAGGCATCCGAACCCGAATCATGGGACCCTTGAACCAAGAGTCGAAGTGGCGGGGAGAGCCCTGGGGGTTGTCGTACCCAGGCTCGGCAACCCGTTCCCAGTTGATGCCGGTGATCATGCACATGACTTGCTTGTAGTCGTTGATTTTCCAGTCCCACTCTTGTTTGCGCATCAGAGCACCAGGCACGATGCCAGCCTTCTTAAGGCACGCAGCCAGAACTCGGTGAGCCAGACCTTGCATCGCATCACAATCTTTGCGATGTTGCTTTTTGGCTTGGCAGGTTCGAGCGTTGTGTCCACGCTCACCGCAGAAGCCACACTGGCGACCACGAGCATTCTTCCTGGCTTGAGCCATCTTACGCTCTTCACGTTCTTCCCAGAGCCAGCGGTCACGCCAGGAGATTTCATCCTCATCGGCGTCTTGAATCTTGGCTGCCTCGTTGATTCTGTCAATCCAAGAGGTGGAAGCGTAGGCAAGCTCATCTTCCGAGCGGTAAACACCATACTTCTCAGCAAGCTTCTCAACTCTGGCGTGAGCTTCTTTGATTTGTGGGCAACCTCGGCGGTTGTGACCCCAGTCTCCACAGGATTGGCATTGATTCGAACGACCCATATCTCTTCTCCCTACATATGTATACTACCACGGATAGGGGAGGCGTCAAGTTTTTATTTAGATAATATGCTGGGCAGTTCTTTTATTATTAAGCTTAAGTCTTCATCTATCGACTTCAACACTTCTTCTACCTCTTGTTGATCCAAGCGATCAGCATTCCGGACAGACTGCCTAATTCTTATTAGTTTACCTAGGACCTCAAAAGAGTCCATTTCTTCTTTGATAATCTCCCGCAGTTGGGACTGGGTGATTTTCAATTGGGCTGTCCCCGCCAAGTGCTGGTGTCAGCGGGCTTTTCTTGTCCGAGGTTATTTTTTATTCTGACCTTCAGAGCGCCAAGTAGTGCGGCAAAATCAATCATATCTAGAGAACCTATTCTCTCTCTGATGAAATCCTCTACTTCTTGTATCTTCTCATCAATCTCTTCAACCCCAGAAGAAACTCGCTCTCTCAGGAGTTCTTCTTGGATTATCTTTTTTAGTTGCGTTTTGGTGATTTTCATTATCTTCTCCGTAAATCTTCGGAGGCTTCAAGCTCGGCGAGGAAATCTTCAAGTTTGTGCATACCACCCCGTGTAAAGGCGAAGCCCAAGCCCTCAAGGGTTTTAGCAAGTGCATGGGCTTCCTGTGGTCCAATCGGGTCAGCAGGTCGGGCAGCGTCTCTGGCGAGGTCAAGGTCTGTTGACTTACTGGGTGAGTCAGCCTTGTTGCCACCAGCACCCAAGCCGAAGGGTTTAAAGAATTCGTTCATGACTTCTTCTTTAATAATCTGTTGTAGTTGTTGTTTAGTGATTTTCATTTTATTTTCCTTAGGGTCTTATGGACCTGCGGCTCATGCGCCCGGTTAGTTTGTTGAAATGGGGTGTTCTTTGAGCCCGGCGACTGTGAATATACTTTTGTACAATTGGCTCAACAAGTATTTCAGTTGAGAAATTTTCAGGCAAACCTTCTGTGCCTATCTCGTCAAACATTTCGTCAAGATGTTTTTTGATAATCATTTCTGCCCGCATAATATCTTTCATAGGAATGGCGGCTCGTTCTTTCAAGATGGCCTCGCCCAGTTGCTCCGGGCTGGTGACACCAACCTCAACAAATTCGGGCATCGCTAAAATATCTTCTACTGGCTTTCCCATATCAACAAGGAGGTCAAACAATTGTTTCAATTGTCCCAAAGGAATTGGACCGCTGTCTACAGGGTCAGGGTCTAGTGGGGCTGCTCCACCTGTAAAGCCACCCCATTGGGTCTCTTTTAGGAGTTCCTCTTTGATAATCTCCCGCAGTTGGGACTGGGTGATTTTCATTTTGTTTCCTTTATGCTGGACTGATAACAAAGCCGTCGTCGGTTGCTGCCCAGTCTCCAAACTCATCAGTCATAAACATCTGGGTGTCTGGGTCTTGCTGTAGGGCAACGAGATCGTCCTCGTCATTTACTACAACAGTTATTTCTCCGTCGTTTGCTACACTTATGGTTGCAGCAGCAAATTCACTTTTGATTTTGTCAACCAAATAAGACTGTCCCAATTCTTCTCGTATGGACTCTTTGATTATCTTTCGTAGTTGGGTTTTAGTGATTTTCATTTTGTTTCCCTAGTAATGAGACTTGTGACCCACCCAGTTGGAATCATCTTCGGGGTTGCCGTCTTCGGGGGTATAGTCTTCCTCTTCTCCTGGCTCTTCTTGACGTCGTGAAAGCAAGTCATTAACTTGTTTGGCTTCGGTGTGAGCATTCACATCTTCAAGCAAATCAACCACAAACGCAAACGCTTGGGTGATATCCCAGTCAATACTCTTGGAAACGTTGCTTAACAATTCACGAGGATACCTGGCTTCGTTGGGGAACCAGCCCTCTGCCTCTTTGAGGAGTTCTTCTTTAATAATCTTTCGTAGTTGTGCCTTTGTGATTTTCATCGTATTCCTCCGTCAATAATATCTAAGATATCTTCCGTCAGGTCAAATCTTTCGGTCTCCAAAACAGACTTCAGTCGTTCTAGTGCTTCTGGTCGGTAACTTCCTAATTCGTCTCTTAGGAAATCTAGTGTTGCTTCTTTGCCGGGGATGTAGGCACCCATAGCTTCTTCAAGCTCTTCTTTGATGATCTTTCGTAGTTGTTGTTTTGTGATTTTCATTGGCACTTTCCTCCGCAGCCAGAACAGGAGCAGCAGCCGCAACAGCAGCAGCAATGATTATTATTAAAGAGGTTAACCATTTTGTGTAATATTTTTTTCATTTTAGATATCGTAGTCCTTCATCATATCAAGTTGAGCCTTGCTTGGGGCTCGGCGACCTTTGCCCGTTTTGAGTGGCTTGCTTGGAGCGTCCCGGTAATCACTTTCGTAATCTTCCATTTCTGCCGCAGAGGCACCTTTACCAACTGGTCCGGTGTAGGGTCGGAGGTTTTTGAGTAGTTCTTCCGAGAAGGCTGCTCTGGCTGCTTTCAAGTCGCCGGCATCCATAGCCTCAACCGCAGCCAAAATAGCATCACTCATTTGTGCTTGTAGGCTGGGAGTATCAACATCATCCCCATAGGGTCCGTCAAACTCTTTGAGGAGTTCTTCTTTGATAATTTGTTGTAGTTCGGATTTAGTTATTTTTATTTTATGCTCCAAAGGCAACTCTGTTTGTGCTTCAGGTTCGCCGACCATTCCGCTGCTGCTGAATACTTTATCATTTATAAATTGTACCACGCCCTTCATCGAGGGAAGTGTAATATTCATTGGTTCAAATGCTGGGTCTGTATCCATCGCTGAAACTTGGGCAGACACATTAATATCATAGCCTCCCGTTTCGCCTCTAGGATCAATAGTGACTTCTACCTGGCGATTATTAAAAACAAGCACACCACGATTATAATATGCTTCGGCTTCCCAAAAAAGTCCCATCTCAGCCATAAGAGGCTCGACGAGCTTGTTTATCATAAGACCCAATTCGTGTTTGGTGTCGTCGTTAGGCTCTTGCAAATAGGCTTGGCGGGCTGTTTCAAGAGGTGCAAATTGCATCTCGCCCTGGGTGGCTTCGTTAAGAATTTCTTCTTTGATAATCTGTTGTAATAGTTCTTTTGTGATTTTCATCTTAATACCTATCTCTTTTGCCAGCACCCTCTAAACGATCTGCTAGTGCCCTCAAAATCACTGGGGCATCTTCTTCCATAACATTGTGCTTAGTGGCTAATAGTTCTAGGACATCCTCGCCCATATCAAATGAGCCCATTTCTTGAAAAAGCTCTTCTTTAATAATCTTTCGTAGTTGTTGTTTTGTGAGTTTCATTATTGTTTCCCCAAGATTTTGTAAGCGATATCCGCCATTTGTTCAATTGGTCGCTCTAAGAAATTTTCTTTATTTTGCGGGCTTAGTCCATCAATTATCTGAAGAAGCAAGCTGGCTGTTTGCATGTCAACTTTGACACCATCAACTTCTGCGTATTGCTTGTCTGCTACAATCTGACGCAGGGCATCCACTTTCGGATCTCCCGATGGCTCAACGGCTTCTGGTTCTGGGAGGTTGAAAATGTCGTGAACGCCTTCACCGCCTTCGTTGGCTTCGTCTACCTTCTTTTCCTCTTCTTCCTCTTCGGGGTCTCCGCCGGCTTTTTTAATGATTGCCTTCTGGAGTCCGTCAGGCAATTCATCCTGCTCGCCTTTGAGTTCTTCATTATCATCATATTTCTTAGTAGACTTTTGCTTTGCTTCTTCTTGGCGGTTGGCAACTGTGCTGATTGGTCCTCCGATACCAGCAGCATCAAACGCTAACTGTATATCGTTTATAAGTTTTTCTCTTTTTCCGGGTGGAACCGATTGGTCAACCCGCTGAAGGACAAAATTCATCACCTGGCGACGAAAGCTGCTTCCAGCGTCATCATATTCCCAGGACATTGGGCTTGGACTGCGAGGGTCTCCTAATTCATTAAGATTCTTTTCTCGCCAAGACTCTAAGATAAGTTTCATTGATTTCATTATATAAGCTCCAGCTAATTTATCTCTAAGTAGTTTGTGTTGTTATTCTGCCGCAGTCAATTCAGAAACCTCGACTTCGTGAGAATTTCCTTCTTTATCCCGGACAATGACAACCCCACCTTTTTCCCCGCCGCTGCGGAGAAGTTCCTCAACGGTTCCGGATAACTGCTTGCGCTCGTAGTCAATCTTGGTTTTTCCGCTTGCTGTAGTTTTTTCTACTTTCTCTAGAGAATTCCAGGTAACTTCGACGCCTGGCTGAAAGTCCTTTTCCATACGAAAGGCTTCTTGAATTTGTTCTTTAATGAGTGTTCTCAGTAAATCTTTTGTGATTTTCATAAATCTCTAACTCCTGTTGGGTCCCCATCGGGATGGTTCTTTTTGTAAACCTGATTTAAATAGGTTTCAAAATCTTTTATCGTCTTTTGTTTTGTGCTCCGCATAAGTGAGGCGAGCATCTCTAAGGTCTTGCGGGCTTTTGGATTGGAACTGATATTGTGCATCGGATTGTCTATATCTCGCACGAACCGTCCCCTGCCGTCGGGCTCCCCCGCAAGGGCTCGGAAGAATACAGAACCCTTTCCTTTGCGTCCTTTCTCGTCTTGGTAGTCAACTTTACCCTGGACGTTGGCTCCCTCAAATTGCTCTTTGCCGGCAAGAATATCTTGGGCAGCCTGAACAAATAAGAACACCTCATCCTCACCCGACTCTTTGCGAACTCTATCGCCAACTAGCTTATCATATTCCGCTTGCTCTTCTGGTGTGCGAAGAGGTCCGGGCTTAGAGCCAACCTCTATTCCAGACTTCTCTAGCTCCACCAAAAAGTCAGATAAATTGGTGATGGCTTTCTTTTTTCCCACTTCAACGTGTGGATATGTGCTTTGGTCGATATGAATATAATAAGGGATATTTCTTTGTTCCGCTACAGCCACGCCTCGTTTTAGCCCGTCTATTTGCCACCAGGCAAGACTGCCTCTTGCTTGACGCTCTACTTTACCTGAGAACATATCCTTTTCTTTTCTATAAATCGGGAGAGCAAAATGTATCTCATCAATGTAAGTGTCGGCATCTTCAATATAGGGTTCGTCTAGAAGAATCCTATCCTCTGCCTCAAAGGCTTCTGAGTAGCCCGTCTTTTCAACATTGGCTGCTAATTTAGAAGATATTCCTTTTTTTGGGTCAGCCCAATAATCCGTGGGAACTCCTTTATACTTCTGCGCCAAAGCACGACCATCCAATTTGAAAATAACCCCCTGTGGATAATTTCCCGTGTAAGAATTAGCTGGTGTTCTTGCGGTGGAAAAATAGTAAAGTTTACCTTTGCCTAGTTCGGTCTCCACCTCTTTCGTAAATCCACCGGAAGCCATAAACTTATTGTCTTCAAGAATCTGGGCTCCTTTATTTATCCCGTTGGTATAATGATAGACAACATCGGTGATGCCTTCCTTCAAGAACTTGCGCCAGCTTTCCATTATGAGTTTCATAATTTATGCCTTGGGGTTCCAGTTGACAGCGCCCTTCTTTAGGGCGGCTACTTTGGCTGTTTCTTTGGTTTTCCCTTTGGCGGCTGTCTGCGGCATAAGTCCACGTTGAGGACCTGCCTTTGCCGATGCTTGCGTGGCTTTAAAAAGAGCCTCGGCATTGTCTGCAATCCTATTGATAACTTCTTCTCGTGTTTTCACCTTGTAATGAGGAGCTAAAACTTTTGCCAATTCCTCAGAGACCACTTTTGGATTGCTCAAGATTTTTATAATCGCTGCCCTATCACCTCCGGTTTTGAATATATCAGTAGCCGCATCTGCCGGTACCAGAGGAACATCCTTATCTACCGCTGCAATTGCAAGGTGAGCTAACTTAAGTACCCCCTTGGGACTATCGAGCGAGCCCTCTACTTCAAAGTTATACGCTGGGATAGTAGCATTTGGATTTATTAGATAAACCTGCGACCAACGGTGGTGTCCGTCTACAATATATTTGCCGTTGGCTGTAATAATACGCCCTCCAACGTTAGCCGGTTTAACTGCCCCTTTGGCGATGGCTGCTCCCCCTTGAGGAGCCTGAGTGGAAAGATACCCAAGCGAATCGGCTAGTCCAATTTGACTTTGCGTGGGCTGGAGGTTTTTAACCGGTATATCAGGTTCGGACACTGACACAGTATCGTCATTAGGGTTTTTATCTTCAACGCCCATATTCAAAAAAGACGAAAACTTAGGGTCCTTCACTTTTGTTGCTAAATCTTTAACGAAAGAAGAATAAGGTTCCTTGATTAAGTCAGATAATACTTGCTTTTGACTAACATCGTACTCTCCCTCCTCCTTGAGGAAGCTTTTCCAATTCTCGACCAGTAGTTTATATTTCATTTTTTCTCCTGTATTCTTTTCGTTTTTGCAGTCTTGTGATAGATGAAGATTACGCCTCTAAAATTTATTTAGTTCCCTAGTCAGTATAGTAACGAAATCAATAACATTTTTATTGCGAGTAAAGAACACAACGGGGGTGTAATTCATTGGGTTCTCGACGGCTATATCAAGCCCGGTGTAATCTATAATATAATCTATTTCTTCTTGTGTAAGTTCATTTTTCATTCTTATTCCGTTCATTTAGAATGTAGACAGTTCTTTGGTTATCTTCATTATTGCCCAAGTAATTGCGTCTTTTAAATAAGGGCACCAGTCTGCATTTTTTGCGGAGCTTAAGCTCATCCATTCATACCCAAGGTGTTCCGTGATTCCGGATGCTGGATTTGGTCTAATAACAACTTCTTGTTTTGTCGTTGCAATATAAGTGTGCAGTGAGTCAAAACACTTATTGTCTTTTCCAAATGAGAAACTTAGTTCCGTCAATCCCGCCTCTTCTTCGGTTTCTCTTATTGCAGCGTCATAGGGGGGCTCCCCAGGCTCGCATACTCCCTTGGGGATATCCAGACGACCGTCCAATCCGTGCAAGACCAATAAATGATATTCGTTATCAATTAGTTTAAACACAACAATCCCAGCAGCATCGGAATATTTACTTTCCTTTGTGTTTGAGCGGGGATCTATCATCTTACGGAGTCCTTCGGGTCGCCTGTGAGGTTTGCTAATGAAATGTGGAACACTCTATCTGGTTCCGGGTTTGTATTCTCGCTTCCCAAAGAAGCCATTACTGTGGCAACATAATTTCTCATCTCATCTTGATTTTTTAATTCAACCACCCAAGACTTTTTCTCAGGAGAGGTTTTTTCAATTATTTTGTCCCCTAAGATAACATCAGGCGATGACGGGAACTCCATATCCTTTACTTGTTTCCTGTGAGGCTCTAAAATACTCTGATGTATTAGTGTAACATGCAAAGCTTTTTCTGGCAACATAATTGCACCCTCTTCATCCTTTTTTAAATCTTCTTGAAACCTCTGTATATCTGCAACAATTGCAGAGTCAAGTTTTATCTTAAGGATGCCACTATATTTCACCTCACCTTCGACTAGAAACTTCCGCCACTCAGTTAGTAGTTGCTTCATATTAGTGCCCGAAATCCAAGAAGACTAACTCAAGACGTCCGTTGCGTTCAGCGAATCCATAGTTGCCGGGATTGTCGTCCAAGTACTTTCCCGGTGTTCTAAAATATTTTGCGGCTGATTTTATGTCTTTGTGAAACCCCAAAGCCATTTCATATTCTTCATCGTTGAGTTTACCATATTCATCAACACAGTTCTTGCCTGCGCCCTTACACCGCAGCGCATGATAACGTGGCTCTCTGATTGCTTCGCCATAAGCCCCTTTTGAATTATCATATGGCAAGACATGCTCCATCTCTATTGTTACGCTTCCATCTTCATTGTCGGTCACATTGTAGACTTTGGCTACGCCTCTTATGTATTCTTGCCCAATGGCGTCTTTATAAAGTTGTATTTCTTTTTTTCGTTGGGGTGCGACACCAGCAGCTATTGTTTTAGTGTAGGTGCCCTTGCTCTCGTCATGGACCCCGCCTTGGATTATTTCGTTTAAATATCGTCGCCACTCTGTTAGTAGTTTTTTCATTTCTTTATTTGTTCCCGAATCCCAGAACTTTTCATCCAGCCTCTAATCTTTCTGTCGGCAGTATCCTCTTGTGGGATTTCTCCCGCACCTTGACTAATAACCTCTGCGGTATCATAGGAAAAGTCCGTCA
>Ga0208299_1002199_pt1 | contig 13438 bp, 15 predicted proteins | sample 15_taG_FD_184089 | JGI IMG/M metagenome (GOLD analysis project Ga0208299, IMG submission 184089) | Marine viral communities from the Subarctic Pacific Ocean - 15_ETSP_OMZ_AT15312 metaG (SPAdes) (version 2) | ecosystem: Environmental > Aquatic > Marine > Oceanic | place: Pacific Ocean | collected...
GTTGGCCAATCGTTGAGCGCGCTCATGCCGAGACGCCTTGGACAGTACAGACGACGCGACCCGACGAACCAAGATCGCTCCATCTTTGGACGCTAGCTGTCCGGATGCGAACGCGCTCGACGACCATGACGTTTGTCGCGTTGTCGGTTCGCATGATGCCCACGTCGAAGGTCCCTCCGTCCGCGAGTGTATCCGCTGTCGTCGAGTTGTTCGCGAGCGTGTCGTATAGCGTGAGGCGTCCTCTGTCTTTGCTCGGTCCTCCCGTGAACCCAAACCCTCCCGCGAGAAGGGTAGATCCTTTCTTGAGGCTGACGACCTTCGTCCGGAGTTGCGCGCCGTACGCTGGCAAGATCGCGGACGGGATCGCGGTCGGGAACGTGTAGGAGCTCGCACCGCTTTGGTTCGCTGTGAGTCCCGTCTTCGTTGCGGTCGTTCCCGTTGCAGCGATGGCGAAGGTCGACGGCATCTCCACAACGAACTTCGATGCGGAATCGACGTAGGCGACGAAGGCCTCGCCGTGAACCCGCCGCGCTTCGTATACCATGCGCTCGAGGACACGAAGCGCCGACGTCCGCGCTCGTGGCGTAACGGTAGCGACGGCGGCTCCGATGGTGACCGTTAGGGTTCCAGTCCATCCGTCGACGACCTTCGCGAGCAAGCTGTAGTAGTTGTTCGCCATTAGAACGCAGTCGACTCCTCGAAGCCGGATCCGGACATCGACGCGATCCGGTCTGCGATCTCGCGCCCCATCTCTTGAGGTAACCCGAAGATCGTCCCCGGACCTAGATTGATCGTGAAACTCTGCGCCTCGCGTTCCCTCTCTGCCACTCCTCCCGCGGGTGTGATGAGACCTCCGGCGCCTGCTGTCTCTCCTGCGGCCGCGACTGTAGGCTGCGCGGCTGCTATACCTGCGATGACGCCGAACATCGCGGCCGCCGTAAAGTGTGCGGCTGCTTCGGCTTCCGCACCCGGGACAAACATCAGCGCAGTTCCCATAGCGAGCTCGAACGCCATTTGGATCGCGGACTTCTCGGCGATTGTCTTTCCGAAAGCAGCGACGACCGGTCCGACTGCGCCGACCGCTGCGATTGCGCCTTTGGCTACATCGTCGTTTGCTTTTCCTATTCCGCTCGCGAATAGAGAGACAGCCTTCGAGATCTCGCCGGATTGCGAGGAGAGAGCCTGGAACCCCGCGCTTATCTGCTCGAAGCGCTTCGGACGTCCGAGCTTGTCGAGCGCTTCGTCCATCTTCGCGAACGATGTCGCGGCTTCGCCGAAAGACCCTCCAGCGATGTCCGCGAAATTATCAATCATCTGCTCCATATTCGCGGCTTGGATCGAGCCTAGATCGCGCTCGGCTTCAACCTCGAGTTGCTTAATAATCAGCAGCCTCTCCGCAAGCGGGATGGTCTGGTCTGCTTCGATCGTCGCTATGTTCGCTGCTAATCCGAGGCGGATCTTATCCTCTTCAGTCGTCGCCCTCGCGATATCGAGTGAAGCTTGCGCTGCGGCTAGCTGCGCTCCTGCTTCTTTGCCTGCGGCCGCGATCTCGTTCTTCTCTCGTAAGAACTCGATCTCGGACTTCATATAAGCAGCCTCCTCGAACCGTTGACGGAGGGTGGCATCCTTGATCTTGAGCGCTTCTTTCGTGATCTCACCGTCGCGGATATTCAACCGCGCTCGCGCTTTGGCCGTCGCGTCGACTGCTTTTTCGATCCGTAGCTCGTTCTCGAGCGCGATGATCTTCGCGAGGATCGAGTCGGTCCCGTCGTTGATGGACTTGGTCGACTTCACCCTCGTCTTGGTGCTCGCCTTCTCTTTATCTCGCGCAGCCATCGCCGCGATTACTTCTTTCTCCGCTGCTTTGATGGCTTCGTCGCTTCCTTCTCTGAAGGCTATAGCGACTTCCTTCTTTGCATCTGCAAGCCGAAGCTGCGCTGCTGTATCTCCGCGCGCGATTGCGATCCGTCGCCGGGAATCTTCGATCATGACCTCAGTCATCGCGTCCCGCGCCACGAGCTCGTCGTAGCGAGACGCGAGATTCAACTTGATCTGTTTCAACTCTGTCTTGTTTCGCTCAGTAGCCTTCTCAGCGTGTCTCTCTTGTATCGCGTCCCATCGCTCAGCATCGTAGATCTGGAGACCGTCCGCCGTGATCTTCGCTACGGTTTCCCGCCTGAGCGCTTCCGTATTGGCGCTCGCTTTCGCGAACCGAAGCCTATTCAGCGCGGTCGTTTCGTACTCTTTCAGCGCGATGGTCTTCTCGACGAAGAAGTCCTGCATTGACGAGGCGCGAAGTTGATCCCCCTCTTGTTCGTTTAATGCCAGCCCTTGCTTTTTGATCTCCTCCTCGATCGTTTGTGTGAGATCCTCCCATAAACGGCCGGACGTCTTGATCGCCGCTTGCGACGTCTTCGTGAACTCCTCCATACGGTCGCCGGATGTTTTAAAGATATCCGCGAACGATTGCGCGATGGCGTTCGACGTGTCTTTCCATTGGACTTCCAGCCGCTGGATAGACGCAACGCGGGACTCGTTCAGGCGGATGTCTTTGTTCTGCTCGCCTAGTTTCCCCAGGACGATCGAGAGCATCCCCGCCTTCTTCTGCGCCTCGTCCAGGGCATCCGCTTCGACCCCGAACTTCTCCGCGGCTGCTTGCGTTGCGTCCGCTAGTTTTACCTGCAATCCCAAATTGTCTAATATTGGCGGGGACATACGAGCGATCCCAGTGACCGCGGACGAAATTAGGAAGTCGACGGACTCGCCTGTGCGTAGACTGGTCTTCGACGCCTCTTCAAATAGAGCGGGGAGTTGCGCGATCTCTAATCCGAATGCGTCGAATAACGCAGCGCCTTGAACGATCGAAGCCTCGTCGACGATGCCGGTCGTCGCGATTTGCGTCTCCGCGATTATCTCGTCGAGGTTCTCAACGCGACCGCGGACGGCATCCATCTGATCCGCCATCCGCGCGCCTTCTTTCGTAAACTCTCCTAGTTGCTGCGCGGCTGCGTAAGCGGCTGCGGCTCCCATCGCTAGAATAGCCCCTTTGAAAGCGAGCGCCTTCCCTTTAACTTGATCGATGGTGCGCCCCATCTTCCCTTGTGCGCCCGCAGCCTTCTCCAGTTCGCTGCTTGTCTTTCTGATCGCGGCGTTCGACTGCTTCAAGACAGCCCGAATATTCTCCTCAGCGGACGCGATGACTTCGAGCTTAACGGTTCCGGAGACAGCCATTGATCACCCTGCTTTGTGCGTCTGTCGTCGGGCTCTCGCTTGGACAAGCTCGGACCATATGGAAGGAACCCACGCTGCGAACTCGTCCGGCCAACCGGCGAGAGGAGATAGTTTCGCGTGATGCTCGAGGGTCAAGACGTACCGAAGGCGAGCGTCGTCGTTTAACTCGGCGACAGGACAACGCTCCCAGGGTCGACCGAGATAGAACCCGGCGCGATGCTCGCAGCGACCCGAGCAACCGCTCGAGTCACCCGTCGCGCATTTGAGACCGTGTGCATCTGCGAGGACGTCTAGCCATGCCGCTACGCGGACGCGCTCGCTTAGGTAGGGTCCGAACCCATCCCCGACGCGTTCAGGATCCACGAACCCAAAGTAAGAAGCGGACCCGTCTTGATAGAATGAAGAACGACTTCGACGTCCTCGGTCGCGTCTCCGTCTTCGGTGCATCGAACGAACGCAGCGGTGACGACTTGTTCCATCGCGGCCGCTAGTTGTAGCGTCGCTTCCGCGTCTCGGTTCTCGAAGTCGATCACCTGGAAGGCGGACGAACATCGCATGATCTCGCGATCGTTCAAGGCGCGGACCGTGACGACGGTCGCGCCCTTCTTCTTCGCGCCTTTCGCCTTGGTCACCTCGATCCATTCGTCCGAATCCTTCCCGATCGCCGGATCGCTATTACATACGAGCTCGACCCGCTCCGTCGTCTTGATTAAACCTAGTGCCATGAATCCCCATCCGTCGGCCTATAGAAAAGCGAGACGGAAGGGAGTATTCATCACGTCACCCGTGGACCCGTCCGTCGTGTCGGCTGAGTAAATAGCACACTCCAAGACCGTCGTTACACTGACAAGCGAGTTATTGTCTCCAAGCGCTTGCAGTTCTTTGACGACTCCGGACGGGATGAGAGCAGAGAAGGCGCGACCAGGGGTGACCCCTGCGTCGACCTGGACGGCTCCTGCCGAAGTACCGGGAGCGAGCAAGCTCGCCGGGTTGTCCAGGTTAGACGCGCTCGAGCTCGCAGCGGGAGCGACGACGGTCGTCTCGACCAGTCGCTTCGTCACGACGAACTTCGCGACGCCTTGCGGTGCGTCGTAGTTGATCTCGTCTGCGATGTTAGCGGTCATCGCGATCGAGACCGATCCGGCTTTTTGCTCCGTGCTCGCGTCGACGACCCTCGCTCCATTGTCGCTCAAGACGATCGGCATCTGCGGACGGTTGCTCAACGCAGCCGCGGAAGGTGCGCCTCCCGATCCGACGTTCGTCCAGTTAGCCGCTCGGATGGTGACAGCCAACGTGGGTTGCTCTCGTGCGTTGAGCGTGATCGTCGCCGAAGTCACGACGCAGTCGTAAAAACGGAAGGAGAGGTTAGCGGTCGAGCCTAACCATTCAAAGGTGAAAGGAGTCGGCTGCGTCGCTGTCAGATAAATCGAGTTCGACCCGTAGACCGTCCCGCTAGAGTTAGGCGTCTGATCGGCGCCGGCCGCTGTCAACGCCCATTTACGCTGCATCGTGTAGGTTGTCGTCGTCTTGTCCTTGACCCATCCGATGGAGTAATCGCCAGACACTGCCATCGGCGCCATTACCGCGAAGCCTCCGATCCCGCCCGCGCCGGATCCTACCTCGAGGCTTGTCGCGTCGCCGCCCGCGACATCCGTCGCATATCCGTTCGTCGCGCTTCCCCCTAGAACCGATCGGAGAAGCAACGCGTCCGGATTCTCTGTCGGATCCCCCGTAGGGGCATCCGTCGAGAAGCCATGGAGAGGCATGGTCAACGAGACCTCTGTCGGCCCCTTACCTCCGGCGAGTCGCGTCGGAGAGAAGTAGCTCGCGCGCATCACGTCGGCTTGAACCGTCGTCTGCGTCGGCGATGGAACCGTAATCTGCGCCTCGAGGAAGTTGGCGTTCGCGAAGGATGTCTCCGCGGTTCCCCATCCGGAGGCTTGCTCTTTAACCGCGAAGCGGCCGGTCGTTGTTGGGATTCCCATTAGTTAGACTCCGGTCCTTCTGTAAGTGACTGCGATCGGAAGACTCGCCTCGAGCATCCCGTCCATGAATCCGGACGGCGCGACGTCAACTCCGTCGAAGCCCGACCGGAAGATGTCTCCGTCTTGCTGGTACAGCGTTGTCATTGCTTTCACGATCCTCTCTGCATCGTCCGCGATCCGGTCTTCGACGAGTGAATACGCAGCGTAGTAAACTGTAACCGCAAAGGTCACGATCTGCGCGGTCTCTGTGATCATAATAGAGGGGGATACTCCGACGAGCTCCACCTCGAAGCAGCGTTCCGAGATAGCACCCGGCTCGCGTCCTCCGAGGTCAACGTGATTAAACGCTTCCCCGCCGACGTTACTGTCGAGCGTAATGGCTTCGATCGCGGTCACGATCGCCGCTTTGACTTCGCTCGCTCTCACGTCCGACCGGACGGGACGATCACTAACTGACGAACATCTCCGGAGACAACCGAGTCGGTATCTCCGCGATCGACGTAGGTATTAGCGAGAGCCTCACGGACTGCGCGCAGAAGCTCGCCGGTCGTGAGCTCGACATACGACGCAACCTCGTATTCCCCGGGGACAAGGTTCTGGTGAGCGAGCTCGATGCGAACCGCGGCGAGACCCGCGCCGGAGTCGACGAAGACACTCGGAGCGCCGACGAGATTAGGGAAGTCCCCGCTCGCCTGGATGAGCGTTCGGACCCGGTTATTGGCTCGCGTCGCGATGGTGCGGAACCATCCCGCGGTCTTACCCGCGGCGAGTCCCGGCCAATTCGCAGCCACGTAGCGCTTGACCTCCGTCGCGTTGATCGGGTCGGCGAACTGCGTCCGGACAACGTGAGCGATCTCGCGGATGACCGCGACCGTCGAGTCGCTACTCGTGATCGTCCATTCGAGCCGATACCATTTGTCCCGGGTACCCGTACTAGCCGACGCGATGGTCGCCGACAGTCCGAGACCATAGAAGTTCGCCGCGGTCGTGAGCGTCCCCGGAGGCGCGCTCTCGAGCGTGATGGTCGTCGACTCGACTTCGTCGACCATCACCGGACCCTTCCATCCGTCCGCTGTCTCTAGCCAGACTTGCGCGCCTGGTGTGAACCCGGTCGCGTCATCGACGACGACGACGACCTGAGACGTTACAGAAGAGACACCAGCGGAGCCGCCCGACCCGACCGCGGTCACGGTCACAGTCGGGGACTCCTTGGTCGTCCCGCCCGGATCCTTGAAGGCGAGCGTCGCCGACGCCGGTCGCGATGCGAGCGACGTAGGCGCGAAGGTGACCGACGCCGCTCGATCCTCGATGAGTTCGAGTGCCGGCATAAGTCAATCCCCCTTAGGTGACAGCCGAGCCCCAAATACCGTCGGGCTGCGGACCGCTCTGCGCCTTCGAGGCCCATGTCACTCGGAGCTTAGTCTTCAAGCTGTCCTGGTCCTCAACGACCACCTTGAAGTCAACCGCAGCTCGGTCCCAGAAGTTGAGCGGGTTGCCGAAGGACGGGTCTGCACAGAGGATCCAGTCGTTCGCGTCGCTTGCGTAGGGGTTGATCACCAGGGTCGTATTGTAGAGACCCGAAGTGTTGATCAGTCCCTGCGATGGCGCGCCGTCGCCGGAGCCGGACAGAGTCGTCAGCGTGAACGGAGAGCCGAGGATCTGTCGAGCGGTCTGCTCGAGAGCGGGCGGGACGATGAGAAACTTCGGCTGATCCGCCCAGTCCATTACCTGATTTTGGTAGTTAGTCCAGCCTCTTATGGCGGTTATGGCCGTTTGGAAGCTGCTGATATCGAGGGCGCTGGACCCTCGATTTGAGCGCTCCGCGACGGTCGCGGTCGTGTGATCGGTCGCGCAGACCGAAGCGCCGTCCGCGGTCGCGTCCGTGAAGACAGAGGCGATGTTCGTGAACGCGAGGTTTGCGCGCTTCGAGGTCACGGAGCGACCGAGCTTCATCGCAGCGAGCGTCAAGATATTCGGCACGTCGCGCAGATCGTAGGGGTTGATCTCGACGCTCACTCCGTAGGCGCTGTACTGAAGCGTGTTCGCGCCGGTCGAGTCGATGGTCGCGGTGGTCAAGTCCGCGCCTGATGCCCACGTCCCCGGGTCGGGAATGCCGGTCAGAGCTGCGATCCGCAGGCTCGCGACGTCTTCGTTGTGGTAGGTCATCACCTTCGTGATGACCGAATCGTCCGCCTGCAACATCCCGGCGAAAAAATTGCGTACAGCAATCGCCTTGACGTTGTCTGTGTCCATTGCCATGTATTGTACCTGTGATCCTTACGCTTTTCGTGTTTCGACGGGGCGCGACGTGGATTGATTCGCGCTAGGTGTTTCCGATACTACTTCACACGGCGCTGTTTAATGCGTCCGCGAGTGATCAGAGCCTATCGGACGATGTTCGCGCTCCGCATCGCCTCGCGCATATCGCCATCACTCCCGCGTCCGGAGCCTCCGACGACCTTGACCTCGCCGCGAGTCCCGACCGCGGCGGCGACGTCGCCGAACGAGTCCTTCAGGGACTTGCCGATCTTCTGCTTCTCGATGGCTTTGATCCGGCGCATGTTCATCCGCGTCTCTTGAGGCGCGCACATCACGAGAATATTGTCGCCGTCGCCTTCGAAGCCTACGCAGCGGATCCCCTTCGGCGCGGGTTGATATCCGAACTGGCGAAGGCGCGAGGCGAGAGCGAGAGCGGCTTCGGCGCGAGCCATCCCGCAGCGGACAAAATGCCACTTCTTCAGACGCTCATCCGGCCAACCGTTAGGGAAGTACCAGGAGCCGATCGACATTCGCTCGGACGTCTCGACGAGCTCGATCATCCGGCTAGACGCGAGGACGCTCTTCGCTCGAGCCGCCTCGAAGTCGAAAGCCTCGCCGCTCGGAGTCGCCAGTCCCTTCGACGCTGCGTCGATTGTCGCCTTCTTCTTCCCAGCCATCACGCGCCCCCTAGATTATCTTTCAGAAGCTTCGCGAGATACGCCTCGTCGTGTAGACCCGACGCCGACCGCTTGACGGTCAAGTGTCCAATCATCTCGGCTGGCGTAGGGATGCGAGGACTTTCCTCGACAATGAACAGACCCACGTTCTTTTCACGCCATTCGTCGAGCTGCGCCTTCCCGCCCGGCGCGTGCGGATCGACGTCCGGCGTGATCGCGAGCAACTGCTCGTCTGTGAGCGAGCCGACCGCGCCCATCCCGCGAAGAGCCGAGATCCGATCGCGCTCGCGTTCGCGGCGAAGCCGGAGGTCGTATTCGTTGCCGAGAGCTTGAAGCCGATCGCGCTCCGCTTCGGCTTGCGCTCGGAGCTCGCTCGCTTCGGTCATAACCCCGCGGGTCTGCTGCGTGACCGCTTCGGGCTTGGCTTGCGCCTGCTCCGCGATGGCTCGCTCGCGAGCTTGCCGAGCTTGCTCGACCTCGCGTCTCGCGGCTTGCGCCTTGTCCTTCGCGGACTGTTCTTCGGCTGTCCGGAGAGCGTCGACGATCGCGGCTTGCTTCTGCGCCTCGACCGCTTGCGCGGTATCTTCCGCGGTCACTGCTTCGACCGGCGCGGAGGGTGTCTCGGTCGCCATCGTCAAGCCTTGTAAGACGCGTAAGCGATAGCGTCCGCGTGAAGATGGAACCCGGACGCGTCCTCACTAGAGACGCGGAACCCGTGAGAGCCGACGAGGTTCGCGGCCTTCGAGCGGTCATCGGTCACGACCGAGAAGACCGTCGCGCCATAGACGCGGGTCGGGTTCGGAGGGATGGTCGCCGCCTTCTGCGCGGCCGGGGTCGTCTTCTTCGTCTTCTTCTTGACCGTCATTCTAAACCCCGCAGGCTTGTCGAGCTTCTTCGTCAAGCTCCAGGTGATAGCCGTCCAGGTCTTGACGAACGCAACGCGCGCCCGCCTCGACCAGTTGCGTCGCCTTCGCTTCGTCCTCGACACGCAAGCGCATCACGATGGGACCGAAGTCGCGCTCGGTATTGGCGGGGATCTCCGCCTTCTTCGCCTTCTTCTTCTTCGTCATGTTCTCACCGTCCGCGTAAACTATGGACCGCTTTCTTCGCTTTTCTCTCCATCGACCGGGTCTTCCTAGCTAATTGAAAGCCGGACTCTTCGACAAATTGCTCAACTAAGATCTCCATTGTCAAGCGACCCGCGAGATATTCAGAGATGGCGTTAACCTCTTTCTGCCCCATCGAGAAGAGCGACTCGGACTCTTTATCCAAGACGATCCGAGACAAAGCCGCGTTCGTTACTCTGACGACTTTCCCCTTCTCCGTCTTCTTCTTCCCCTTGGCTGCTCGACCCGTGAACACGACGCTCGCCTTCGTTGGAGATTGTAGCTTCGCCTTCATACTTCGCCAGAAGGTGCCCGTCCGGGTGAAGTCCTTGTGCCCGGTCTGTAAGCCGAGACGCGCTCGAGTCTTCTTCGAGCTCTTGGAGTAGGGACGGAAACTTCTACCCGATCCGCCTATCCCTGTCTTTTGTACGCGATCCCGCGTCTTGACCGCTTGCAACGCAGCAGCCTCGAGAAGAGGTCGAGCGAGCCGGATGGCTTCATTTCGAATGTTACTCTGCGCCGTCCATTCAATCGCGATCTTCGGCATTATCACGCGGGCACCTCGACCGCGCTCGCTCCTTCGAGTAGACGCTTCGCCGTCGGCTCCGTGACGCCTAGCGCTTCAATCATCAAGGCGATACCTCCGGGGACGTCCAAGGCGCCTATACCAACGCGCTCGGCGATTGCTAGCGCGGCTGTCACTTGCGCACCGTTGAGAAGGGAGCGGCCTCCGCCGCTAATCAAGGAAGTCTCTTCGAGGTTCTCCGCGATGCGTCGCCGCGCCTCGTCCCTGGTCAACCCCTCTTGCTTCATCAATTCACTAGCCGCGCTCGATAGACCAAGTTGGATACGGAGTTGACTGCTCTGCGCACTATGAAGCGGGTCGGTCGGCGGCTCGCTGAAACGGTATGTCACGCGGACGTTGGCCGGAGGGATCAAGTCCTCTTGACCGCGGAGATGGTTAAGCCATTTACCGGTCAAGCGGAGGAGTCGTTGTTCCGCTCGGCGGAATTGGGATTCGTTTCTAGCGCGTTCCGCCTCTCTGTCCTGAAGCTCGACTAGCTTCGACAGAGCGGTCGCCCCTGCGGACTTGTTCATCAGCGACGACGGGTTGAGGCTGTTAACGCTCGTGACTGTCTTCACGTAGGACTCAACCTGATCGAGATAACCCTTCAAGTCTGGCGACGGAGACGCGAAGCCGAGCTCGGCTTCTTCCCACAAGCCGACGAAGCTATTCGGTCCGAGACCTTGAAGGTTCGCGACGCTCTCGTGATCCATGCCTTTTATGAATCCCTGAGCGAATCCCTGTAGCCTGCTGATCGTGCCCAAATCCGTATAATCGTGATCAATGGCGGTTTGTGCGTCCAATAAATCGAGCGGTTCCGCAGAAAACCAACGGCCCGGCTGCGCGGGAGACCTCCGAAGTTGAATCAACGGAACCTCGCCGATCGGGTTCGACCCGTCTTCCATGAAGAGCCCGCGACCCTCGAGCGGACCGTCGACCCACGTCGCGGTCTCCCGCGTGATCTCCGCGACGCCGAACGTCGTGATGTTGCTTATCGGGTCACGACCTAACGGGATCCGGAACCATGCCGAAGAAACGTCGAGCTCGCTCGTCGAAAACGGGTCGTCGAGCGCGACGTCGACGTTGTGAATCGGCGGACAGACCAACCGGATCCCCTGGACCGCGGGGAGCGGGAGGACGAAGATCGCGGCGTTGCCCGTCGCGATGGTCAGCTCGTGCGAGTGCTTCAACCATGCGTTGACGTCGGCGCCTTTGTAGATCCGATCAAGGAGAGCGAAGGTCGCGTCCGGAAGCGGCTCGCCTGCGACGCCTCCTCCGTCCGAACGCTTAAACGTGAAGTCCCGCGACGGGTCGCGAAGATAGAGCGACCCTCCAAGCTCTCGAGCCACGCGCCAGACCCACGGGACCGTACGGGCCACGTGGTTCTGATAGTTGGTCGGGTACATCTTCTTTTGTTGGTCGCGATGGTGTTCCGTCGATCGCGAATACATCTTGAAGAGGATCTCGGAGTTCTTCCGCCAGTCCGACCCGCCCGGGACGCCTGCGTCGTCGGTTATCTGTGGACCCGTTTGGAGACCTGAAGGGACAGCCATACGCTACCTCTCTGCGTGCTGAAGGTTTATCACCTGGGGGCGTTATAGCATAAGGTGCGGGGGATTCATGGACCATGTAAACATCAAGCCTTGGGAAGACCTCCGGCGCGAGCTCGGAGACAGCGGCGACCGAGCTGCGCTTCTGCGCTTCTTCTGCGCGGTCTCCGGATACGATCCGCTCCCGCATCAGATCCGAGCGCATCTCGCCGGAGTCAGCGAGCGCGGAGAGATAACCGCGAAGATGCTTCTCGGAGGCATCGGCGCGGGGAAGACCTACTTCGCCGCAGCCGAGACGGTCATGCTCTTCATCGTCGCGGAGATAGGTCGAGGCGCGTCGGCCGCGGTCGTCGCGCCCACGTTCGATCAATGTATTCACTCCGTCGCGCCCGCTATAAGACACTTCGGGGATGCCATGTCCGCAAATGGCTATCCAATTTTTAGAAGATGGAAACACTCGACCGCGACCTTCGAGGGTGTGTCCGGAGGTCGGCTTTTCGTCCGGAGCGCGGACCGTATCGATTCGCTCCGCGGCTTCTCGTTCTCGTTCGTCCACATCGACGAGAGCGAAGCGATGCGTCGACCTGGATACGTCTTCGACACTCTGCTCGGACGTATCCGCGACACGTCGGCGCCGTTCCTTCAAATGCACGTGACGACAACCCCGCGAGGGATGGGAGGCGTCGTCGGGAAGTTCCTCGAGCGGCGCACCTTCGCCGACGGTCTCCCGCCCGACGAAGCGTCGAGGGTCAAGCGTCAATGGTGGGTCGGTCGAGCTCCGACGGCGGCTAACCATCACCTCCCGCCCGGGTATCTGCAAAGCCTCCGAGCGGGGTATTCCAAACGACAATGGGAGCAGGAGGTCGAGGCGAAGATCCTCCGACCAGAAGGCGCGGTCTTCCCGATGTTCGACAGGTCGATCCATCTGCGCCCCTGGCGATATGATCCGACCGTCTCCGCTTACACGATGGCGGTTGATTGGGGACATTCGCATCCGTCCGTTCTGTTCATGCAACAAACGCCCGACGGAGCTCAAGTCATCTTCGACGAGTTCTGCGAGGACAACGTCCCTCGAGACCACCTTCGCGACTTCATTCTTCAGAAGGTCAAGCGGCTCGGTCGACCTCCGACAGACATCGCAGCGGACCGAGCGATCAAGTCAGAGAACCAATGGCTTCGCGGAGCTCTCCCGTCGTCGCGGGTTCACACGATGCAGACCCGTAAAGACCAGGACATTCGGACGGGTCTCCAGATCATCGAAGCCGCGCTCGAGCCTGTCGACGCTCCGCCTCGTCTCTACATCGCGGACCATCTCGCGAAGAACGCTCCGCCTCGAGGGATCGTCCGCTGCTTCGAGGGTTATCGATGGGCGCGTCTCGCAAGCGGCGCGACCAGCGACCGGCCACAAAAGGACAACCGGACAGATCACGGGATCGACGCGCTCCGCTACGCGGCTGTCGCCTTCCTCTTCGAGACGCAAGCCCCCTACGTCGTCGGTCGCGTTCACGGAGCCGGGAGTCATTCCGACGATTGGATCCGTCGCCAGTCTCGAAGGATGAACCGCTAGCCTAGAAGGTCGTCGCCCTCGTCTGGCCGCGGAAGGATCCGCAGACCTTCGGGAACCCTCACGGGCTGCGCCGAGACTCCGCCCCCGTCTCCGAGCGATTCGACCAAGCTCCGAAGGTTCTTCCGCGACTGCAACATCAACGATTGGATCCGCTCGATGACGCGGTCGCCCGGGTCATCGAAGCTCGCGAACATCTCCTGAAGGCTGAGCAGCTCCGCGAGCTCGAGCGCGATCAGGTCGCGGAACGAGACGCTCCCGTCGCGCTCGATGGCGTCGACCGTCTCGCGGACCCGCTTCGAGTAACGCAACCGAAGCCGCTTCCATGCGCGCCCGGTCTCGTTCGAGATGTCTTGCTGCTTCTGCTTCTGCGCGTTTCGTTGCGCTCCGCGTCGCGCCGTCGCTCGAGTCTTCGTTGTCTTAGCTGCCATGAAACCCTCGCGTTATCTGAACTGGTTTGGTCGTGGACATAAGATCACACTGAAAAAAAAGGAACGACAC
>Ga0208299_1002200_pt1 | contig 13429 bp, 15 predicted proteins | sample 15_taG_FD_184089 | JGI IMG/M metagenome (GOLD analysis project Ga0208299, IMG submission 184089) | Marine viral communities from the Subarctic Pacific Ocean - 15_ETSP_OMZ_AT15312 metaG (SPAdes) (version 2) | ecosystem: Environmental > Aquatic > Marine > Oceanic | place: Pacific Ocean | collected...
ACTTCAACGGGAAGCTGGACGAGAATAATTTCCGAGCTGCCATACAGCCGATGTCTACACACGTCTTAACCAACGTGACTCAGCATTCAAGCGGCGCAACAGCTAAATCATACACAACAAAATCCGCAAGAAAACAGAAGCAACAGTTTGCTACCGCCAAGCAGGCATCGGATCACTACGAGAAAATCTCAACAGAGATGCGCCGTATGAAGGCTAACCTTATGTCTGACAGCGGAGGAGGTTTGTCGGAGGCAGAGGCAACCGCAAAGGTGTCGGAAACCTACAAGCCGGACGACTACATACAGTCTGGCAACGGCACAATCCCGTTGTATATAGGGCAGCAAGTCAACGACAAGGGGGAAATCTACGTTTATATAGGTGGCCCCAGAAAAAGTGAAACCAGCTGGATTAAAACTAACAACTAATGCCAAAACCTTGGGAGCTTGATTTTGTCGGCGGCGGCAGTGAGGCAGAAAGTCTGGGAAAGCCTTGGGAGAGGACACCAACGGAGGAATCTACGCAGCCACCGCCCCTCCCCTCCGAGATGCAAGGAAGCGAAGCTGGTTTCTTGGAAAACTTTGGCAAGGGCGCAGTTAGCGGCACATACGATGTAGGTACAGCTTTATACTCCTCGGGGGAGGCGGCGTTTCGCCCCATCGGCGGGACTGGCCTTTCTTTCTGGGAAGCCGCCAACCCTTTTATTGCAGCAGGCAGATTGTTTGCACCAGAAACCACCAAGAGCGTGAGGGACTGGATTGCCGAGTCGTTAAGCAGTTTAGCTGATCAATCTTCCAGTATGAGCGAGGCAGTCCTTGAGACTGGCGAATACGCAAAAGGGTGGTCCACTGGCAAGTTTGATCGAGGCGCAGACCCAGACAGCTGGGGTGTTACTTTTGGCAAAGGGGCAACCAGTGTGCTGCCAATTATGGCTGCAAGCGCAGCCACAGGTGGAGCAGCCGCCATACCGGCGGTTGGTGTGTACTCGTTTGGCAGCACTTTCCACGAGGCTAAAGCTGCCTATAGCCAGCAAGGGATGAGCGAGGAAGAGGCGTCCAGCGCAGCAATGCTGCCTGCGCTGAGCCAAGCCTCTGTCGATATGGTGTTGACCAAGGCTGGCGGTGTTATCGCTGGCAAGTTTGGTGGCGCAAACATTGAAAACCTTACGCGCTCTGTTCGGTCAAGTGGCTTCAAGGATGGCGTTAACACGCTTGCCGGAAAAACGGGGCTAAAGATTAAGCACGTCGTGAAGGGCGGCTTGACGGAAGGCGCTATAGAGGAAGCGCCTGCTCAGTTTATCGGCGACTATCTCATTGCCCGACACACCTACGACCCAGAGGTGACGCTGGAGACAGCTGCCGCTGGTGCGTGGAAGTCGTTTGTGGTCGGGGCTGGGTTAGGTGGTGGGATGGGTATGCTCCAGAAGGTTCAGACGCCGGAGGATATTGCCGCAGCTGCGGCAACTGCCGCCAAGCGCGACGTAATGCGAGACATCGCCCCAAGCACGGCTGCCAAGCTGGACGAAAAAGATGCCGCATCGCTTGTGCTGCCAGACGAAGATGCTGGTTCGCTGGAACCAATGGTTATCGAAGGCGAAGCCCCCACGCCAAAGCCTATATTCCCGCAGTCTGCCCGCGACAAAGTGGTTAACGAGGCCAAGGAAAAGGGCCAACTGCCTCTATGGTGGGATCGCTACGAGGGAACAACGGAGCCAGATGGTTCCACTGTTCCGTCCGGTTTGCGCTACGCTGACCAGAAGGCGGTGAACCGTTTTATTGAGGAGCAAGAAGCGTACAACGAGCTATCACAATTTACAGTTGAGCAGCATCCCGACTTCGATGGATGGGCCGTCTTCCAAAAAGGCGAGCTGGTCGCAGAGTTTGAAACGGAAGCGCGAGCGCGTAAGGAGGCCCGACAGATGGCGCTCAACACTGTGCCGAAAAAGGTTCAAGCCAGAATTAAAGGCTACCAACAGCTCACGCAAAAACTGTCAGAGCTGGCCGTGCTGGATCAATCGTACCAGCAACAGCTGGACTTATCTAAAAAGCAAACCACGCAAGAGGAAGCTGCCGCTCCAGCTGCCATCAGCACAGAGGATCAAGCGTTTGTCGCCCAGACACTCGGTATCACGCCGGAAGATTTGCAGTACAGCGGCTTGAACATCACGCAAGAGATGGTGGATCAGCTGCGGTTTGCACCAGAAAGCGGTATCAAACAGTTCTTGAAAGATGCCGAGGATAAGCGGCAGATCGACTCAGCTTACCAATCTCAACGAGAAGCCGCCCAGCGGGCAGAGGATATTAAAGCTGAACGGGATCGCGCCGAGGCAGAAGCGTTTGCCATCTCGGCAAAGATGCGCCTTGAGGAAGACTCGCGCACCTTGTCCGAGGCGCGTCAGCTGGCACAACCCCAATCCTCTCAACAGCTAGGCCAGCTGGCCGAGGAGCAGCTGGTTGGCACGAAGCTCAACACCACCGAGCGCACAATTCTCAACAAACTGCTTGACCGCAAGGCGGCACTGGTAGCGGACAGTGTTGGCATCACCGACCCACAGCAGACCGAAAACTTTATCGAGTCTATCGACAACATAGACACCCAGATTGCCAGCTTACTTGAGACACCGCCCCCTCCGCGCATCACAAGCAACGAGTTAACCGAGATGAGAGATTTCGGTGGCGAGATTGCAGCTGAGACAGAGGTTGTCCCAGAGCCGGAGCCGGTTGCCACAATCAAGGTGGGTGACGCGGAAGTGAAGGTGGTTAACCGCACCGGCCCCGTTGAGGGTGTGGCCAATGCTGCCGACCCAGCTGCCACAGCCACAGAAATACCGCCCGCTGTACTCAAGCAGCTGGAGAAGGCGCTGGCCAATGTGGCCAAACGGTTTGGCTCGCTGCTCAATTTAAGCGAGGTGCAACTGACCACGCTCAACGGTGGGGCTGGCCTTGCCAGTATGGCCCGCACTGGTGTCACTGATTCCATCTTGGTGGACACAGCGCGGCTTACCCGCAGTATGTCCAATAAGAAATTCTCGGTGGAGAAAGCCATCGAGGAGGAACTACTGCACAACCTTGATGGACAAGCGTTGCGTGCTGAATACGCCCAGCTGATACGCAGTGGCCAGCTTGACCCGTCAACCACCCTGCCCCAATTTATAAACACCAAATACAGTCAGATCGCACAAGCGATGACATCTGATGAAAGATCAGCTGCACGACAGCTGTATGGTGTTGAGTTTTCAGATGACGTGCATATGGCGCAAGAGTTTGTGCGCCAGCTAATACAGCAACGGCATACCAAGTCGATTACCGAGGCGTCCTACCGCAGCAAGCCGGTTCGCAAATTACTGGAACTCTTTAGCCGGATGTTCAGTCGAATGAATCTTTCCACCCCGCTGCAAGCACACGTTGCGAATGTGGAAGGCTTCCTTGAGCGGACTTACCAATCTGAAATGTCGGACGCACACAACGCGACAGAGAAGCAGCGCGTTAAAGAGGAGCGCAGTAAGCGCAAGCAACAAATGGCAACAGTTAAAGCGGCACGAAAAAAAGCTAGAGCAAGGAAGCAGTACACCCGTGACCTAGAGGTGTTATTGGATGACAAAGACAACCAGAACGCACTCACGGTACTGGAGAAACGCATACCCGTAGCCCTCTCCTCTATCCACTGGATGGAGAAGGGTACAGTTGAATACGAGGAGGTCTTCAACGCAACACAAGACGAGTGGCTCAAGCAGTTGCAAGCAGGCAAGCTGTTAGAGGATGTGCCGAATATCAGCTGGTTCAAGAAGGTGGCGCAAGCCAAGGCGAAGAATTATCTCACAGCAAAGCAGGCGCAAAAGAGGGGTGGAGAATACCAGTTCACCTCAATTGATAATATGCAAGCGGAAGGTCTTGATCCCGCTGCGCCCGCCGCAACCAAGGCTGGTGAGGAGATGCTGCAATATTTCCGAGACAATGCGACTTCGATTGGCTTCACTGACAAGCAGCTTCTTGCGCTAGAAGCGCGATACCGAGGGATGGACGGCAAAGAGGCCGCCAAATTTATCGGGGTGGGGGGCGACTCCAATGTGTCACAGATAATTGGAAGCGCGATGATTAAGGTGAGGCAGGCCGCCGACAACGATCCAAAGATCAGACAGTCGTTAGAGGATATTGTCTATCGACCCGCCTACGCTGCTGATCCGAAGACAGATGACTTGTCGGATCGTATATTGGCGGCGCACGACAGCATTCAAGAGGCAGAAAGTGTTGTGGGCGTTTTTGACGGTCGCGGGTTCGGGCCATTTACAATGCCGAACAATGTTCTTGAGAGCCCAGAGAAGACAAAGAAACTTAAACGTGAATTAAAAAAACTCCTTCAAGAATACGACGAAAAACTTAATCTAGGTTTGTTTAAAGATGGCCAAGATGACTACAACAAAAACCAGCATAATAAAATAAGCCAAACCTTACTTGGGCCGATGCAAAAAGTTTTTGAACACGCACGGTCAAACAACCCGAAGTATCAAGAACTTCTAGCGAACCAGCAACAATCTGACTCCGGCGCAGCCTATGCAGCTGATCCAGCTGCAGCCAGTAGCCCAGCTGTAAAGTTTGCCTCTGATGTTCTGGTTCAACTGGGCGACTACAAGCGCCGTATGTTCCGCGTCTTCGACAGCTCCGGCGGGTTGAAAATGCCCTCCGCTGCCAACGCCGACACACAGCTGAATTTCTTCCAGCCCAAGATCAACAAGGACGCCTATATCAACAGCGTGATGGGCGAGGTTCGCGGCGAGAACCGCAGACTAAAGAAAGCCGTCAAGGAAGCCTACGGCGACAGCCTCAACAAGAAGGATGTTGCCGCGATGAACAATGCCCTCAACGGCAACAAGGCAGAGCTGAACAAGCTGCCGCCAGAGATTGGCGAGATCATCACCACGATGCGTACACAGATCGACGCACTCTCCAACCACGTTGTTAAGAAAGGCTGGGTGACGGGCGAGCTGAAGGCGAAGATTGGCGAAAACCTTGGGACATATCTGGCCAGAAGCTACCGCATTTTCGACGAGGCCGACTATGTGGACAACATCGACCCAGAGGTGAAGAACCGCGCCATCAATTTTGTGGAGCAACAACTCCGCGCCAAAGACTCTGGGTTGAGCGCATCCGAGGCCCAGCTGATAGCACAAAGCAAGGTTGCCGAGATGCTAACGGAGTACAGCAAAGACAGCGCCCGCGATATGATGGACAAGGGTCGCCTTGGCGAGAAGGACTTGGGGCTGTTTATGAAGCGCAAAGATATTGCGCCAGAGATACGCGCCCTTCTTGGCGAGTACACCGATCCAGTCGCCAACTATGCCCGATCCATTAGCCGACTGGCTCACTTTGTTGGCAACCACCAATTTCTCACTGAGCTTAAAAAGCTCGGGATGGGTGAAGTGTTTTTTGACGAGAAGGACTACGCCGCCCGCAGAGCAGCGGGAGCAGACACCAAGATAGCAGGCCAAGTATTTGCTGGCGTAAAAACTGGCGATGCTGAAGGAGACGTGTCCAGTGGCTCGTACAGCCCGCTCGCTGGCCTCTACACCACGGAGGACGTAAACCAAATCTTGGAAAGCTACGACAGCTTCAACAAGATGCTGGATGGCGGGCTGATGAAGTGGATGGCCAAGATCAACGTCTTCACCAAGTCGATGAAAACGGTGGCCAGTGTGATGACAAATGTTCGCAACCTATTGGGCCAACCTTATTTCTTGATGGCCAACGGCCACAACCCTTTTGCGTTTCGCAAAGCGCACAAAGCACTCAAGGCAGTGTGGGCAGACGCGGCGGGTAACAGCAAAGAGTTTCAAGTTTATTTCAACAAGATGACCCGCCTTGGGCTGGTCGGGGAGGAAATCACCACCTCAGAGCTGCGCCGAGTGATGGGCGAGTTTGGGAGCGAGTTGGACAATGCTGAAAATGCCAGCGAGCTGTTGGACAAGGGAACGGGCAAGCTGCTCAAGGGCGTTAAGCAGACTTACGCAGCAATGACCCGCATCTACAGAGCGTCTGATGAGATTGGCAAGATCGTTCATTTTGAGCTGGAAAAAGAGGCGCTACGACCTATTCGACCAGAGGCCACTGAGGTAGAGCTGGAAGCAGAGGCCGCAGAGCGCACGAGAGGCGGTGTTCCCACCTACTCGATGCTACCTCCCACTGTCCAGCGTATCCGCACGCAGCCATTCGTTGGCCCGTTTATGAGTTTCTTCTACGAAGCTGCCCGCACTCAAGTGATGAACGTCAAGTATGCCACCGAGGAATGGAATAAAGGCAATTACGCTTACGCATCCCGCCGCATTGGTGGACATCTGGCGGCAACAGTTGGAATGGGCTACCTTTTGCAACTAGCCTCCAAAGGCTGGTTTGGCATCAGCGACGAAGAGGAGGAAAACTTCCGCGAGTTTTTGCCAGATTGGGAAAAGGATTCACAGTTTATCCTCTGGCGCGACGAGGAAGGGCAGTTGCAGTACACCAACATCAGCTACAACAACCCCTATTCCGCAACCACCGACAAGCTGCTGGCAATGTCTCACATATCCGGCAGGCCGGAGGACGGCATAGCTAAAAACATTGCCATCAAGACTGTTGAAATGCTCGACCCGTTCACGTCAGAAACCATCGCCGCACAAGCGGCAGGCAACATCTGGAAGAACAGGGATCAGTACGGCAACAAGCTATGGAACGAACAGGCCAACACGGAGGACAAGGTGGCTGCCGCAGTGTCCCACGCAGCAAAGGCACTAACCCCCGCCACGATTGAACGTGCGTGGAACAAGTGGCGACCCGCCTACCAAGGCAAGCACCTCCCCAAGTCTGCCCGTGTGCCCGTCCTTGGCGACGAGCTGCTCGCTGAAGTCACCGGCTTCCGCATCAGAACGATGGACTACGAGGACGCAATGCTGCACAGCTCGTTCAATGCTGCGTCCAGCATATCGGAATCCAATCGCATCTTTAACCAAACCGCCGGTCGTGGCGGCGTTGTAACTGACGCAGAAATGCTGGACGCATACGAGAAGGCCAACGAGGCTCGCTTCAGAAACTTCCAGCAAATGTCCAAGAAGGTAAGAGCGGCCCAGCTGGGAGGCGTGAAGCGCGGTAAAGTGTTAGCCGCGATGAAGACCGGCAAGATGTCTGCCTCCGACATATCATACATCCTCAACGAGAAGTTTCGCCCAATGTCACCGTCGCCACAGATCATCAAGAAGGCACGCGACAAGGGCCACGCAATCCCGATACAAGCCATCAACGAGATCAAGCGCAGATGGCGTAACACCCCACTGTTTGACGATGGCGAATGAGGCGGCAGATCAGCTGTGCACGGAGATAACCGCCGTAATCGACCGGTTCCGCGAGGAGTCTGATCTGGACTTCCTAGACATCATCGGTGCGCTGGAGATCAACAAGATGGAGGTTACTCTGGAGATGATCGGCGTCGAGGCAGAGGAGGAGGAGGAGGACGATGACGAAGGTGAAGGGTGGAAGCCGCCTAATTATAACCCATTGTAGTCCGAGTCGCACCAGTCTCCCTCAACAGCAGCTTCATATTATCCAACACCGTGTAAGCGTTGAACATCGATGTTGCTTTCTTCCCTTCGCCAGTCTGCGCCATCCTTTCTGCCAGCGCAGCGCAAGCCTCCGCAGCTTGCGAGATCGCGGCCTCTTCCTCTCGGCTGATAGGAAAATGCTTATAACGTCGCATCGAAGGTAGGAAGATGGTGTCATTGTTCTGTGAGGGCAGTTTCCTCGAAGTCAGTTTCATCGCTCCAGTAGGCTGCCCGTATCGGGGCAACGCCGTCAAGTAACTTCGCTTTACGAGCTGCCAGCCGCCGCTCCCTAGCAGCGGTAACGTAGTAGCCTTTAGGTCGATGCAAACAGTCAGACCCAACGAACTTGAACAGCTTGCAACCACACTCACCACACACCCCGCGCAGCGCATTCTTCTTGTTGCCAACTTGCACCGCTTCCGGCTCAGTCATCAACCGCTTCACGTTGCACTTGGTACAGTAGGCCGTACAAGGCTCTGGTGGGGTCTCACCGCTCATATCGTAGGCAAATAGTGTCACCACAGCCGAGAGATGTAAAACGCGATTCTAGGGGCATTAGAGGCGCAGCATCGAGGTTTGTTGTAATATCTCCAATATAGCCCACATTCTCTCCTCTAATCTCTACCACTACTACTACTACTACTACCACTACTAGGTATGGAGTATCGATATTGATACAAAGAGTATCGATATTGATACAAAGTGTATCGATATCGATACAGTGTGAGGAAGGGTGTGGGAGGGGTGTAGGAAGGGGCGTGGGAAGGGAGTGCCAGAAATGGGAAATGGGGGAAAAATTGTGTGTGGGGGTAATATAATAATACGGGGGCGCGTAGGGGGGGGTGGCTACGTCGGGCTGGGGCTGCGGCGTCCAGCTGCCGACGGTTTGCACTGAACCCGCGACACTCTACACACAACGCGCTGCGCATCAATGGTTTATGGCGTCTGGCAATTGGCTTAGCACAGCAATATTGACGACCGGTTGCTCGGTTTGGCCGATATTGAACAAATTGGCAGCGCGTTTCTGCACCGAATCCGCGACACGTTCGCGTTTCTCCAACTGCGCCAACTCCAGCTCAGCTGGTCGCCAGCTGGCCAGCGCCTCAACGCTTGTCTCTATATCTACCGCCAGCCTGCTTTTCACCAGCTCTGCCAATTCATCAATCGTCCGATCTGGCAGCGTGGCAATCTGGTTGCCTCTTTGTTGCCTCACAGCTGGCACACTCCCGCCCTTGGTCTGCCAGCCATTTTTTGCAGCATTGTAGCGCAACCCTCGTTCGCTGGCAGCTGTCGCCTGTGCAATAGCTGGCCAGCTCTTGCCTTCTCTTCGCATCGTCTTCGCCAACTTCAGTTGCGCGGCATCAATTCGTTTTGCCATAATTCCGGCAACCTTTTTGCCATCCCAACCGCAAATGCGCCAGCTGTTTGTTGAACTACACAATGGCAATCACGCCACAACACAACAAAATAAAACAATGTTAAAACACAAAAACGATATTATGCAGCTCAAACAGACTGAGCTGCGCAGCTATATCAGACAGCTCAACAAGGCAAGCTGCCTTGCAATCCCAAGCGCCGATTGGCGGGCGGTGTTCCCCGATTGGATCAACGGCCAAGTGAGGGGCTACAAGCTGGCCGACTACCGCGCCGTGGCGATTCAGCGCCGGTTCCCACTGGAGGGATGGCAGCTGCCAGCTGTAGGCGGGGCAGCTGCTAGCGCCGACGCGAAGCCGACCACTGCGCCGGTTGTTACCACTACTGCGCCGGTTGACAGAAAAGCGCTTGTTGAATCGCTGCTAAACGGCATCGACCGCGACGAGTGCGTCGCAATTTGCAATGAGATAATCGCAGACCGCGTGCCGGATTCAATCCCGACCGAGAAAATCATCGTAAGCCAAGCCAAAACAAAGAGTCTCGGTGCGAAGGCTACACACAAGTCATTTGCCGAGATCGTGCAGATCATTGGGATGAATCTTCATACTGACGAGCGCCGGTTTAATGTTGCCATTGTCGGGCCAGCTGGCACGGGTAAAACTGAGCTGGCGGCGCAGGTTGCTGAGGCGCTGGAATTGCCTTTTTACTCGACCGGCAAGATCGAAGCTGAATTCCAGCTGGTAGGCTTCCGCGATGCTCACGGTAACACTCATCGCACGGATTTTGAGAAAGCTTTCACCGAGGGCGGGCTTTTTCTGTTTGACGAGTTTGACGGCTCCAATCCGCGAGCTGTTACCCGTTTCAACGCGGCGCTGTCAAATGGTTGGTGCGATTTTCCAGATGGCAAAAAAACGGCGCACAAAAACTTCAGAGCAATAGCGGCAAGTAATACGTTTTGGGGGGGTGCAACGCGGGAGTATGTCGGGCGCAACCAATTAGACGCGGCTACAAAGGATCGATTCTCGTTTATCGACGTTGATTATGACGAGCAATTAGAAAACGCCTTAGCGGGGCGGTACGAGGGCGGGGCAGCTATTGCTGAACGCGTGCAAAAGGTGCGGAAAGCTATTGCTAAGCTGAAAATTCGCCACGTCGTTTCAATGCGGGCCACAATGGATGTTGCCGCGTTTATTTCTGCTAATATGACACAAGCCCGCGCCGAGCGAATCGCGCTTTGGAAAGATTTATCGAGCGCCGATATACTCAAAATTGAGGCGGAAATCGCAAACTAATAACACCAAAAGGAAAAAAGCAAATGCTACTACCACAAACCGATATTATAGACACAAGCGCCAAAGGTTTGGCGCAGTTCGCAGCTGCCAGCTTTCCGGTGTTTGATTCCCTCGCCGAGGCAATCAAGCGCGGGGAATCCGCACCACTAAATAGCAAATTTGAGGCAGTCTCGAAAGAGGATGGCGATTACCGCAAAAAGTTTACTGGCAGCGCCAGCTGGCCAGCGATGCAATCAATCGTGGATGAGGGTTGGACAAAGGGACGTGCAATTGTTGCCGCCAGCTTAGAAACGATCTTTGCAAGTGGCGCAGCTCAAATCTCAAGTGGCGCGGCTATTGATTACGACATTGCGGGCCATTATCCAGACGCGGCATTAGCTGCCAGCGGGGAATCGTTTGCAATGGTTAACGCGGGCGATTTGACCGCCGAAAAACCTATCATCAAGCTGATGATAAACATCTCCGCTAGTTGTGGAATATCGGCGGCTAAAATTGCGAATCGCGGGGCAGCTGTCGCGGCGCTGGTGGATGAGATCGAAAGCGCAGGCAATAGCTGCGAGGTTTACGCGGTGGAGCCCGCCTATGCCAATAGAAACGGCAAAAAGAGTCTATACTGCCCTTGCATAGCGTTGAAAAGAGCAGGCGAAGTATTGGGGATAGATGAGTTAGCTTTTGGTCTTGGACATCCATCAATGCTGCGCCGCGTATGTTTCGCGCTAACAGAGACAGACCCGTTTACCAATGATCGCGGGTTTGATAGTGCGTATGGTTTCCCTACCGATATTCCCGCCGATGCCTTGCCGCACGATGCTATTTATTTGCGGGGCATCGACAAAGACAAAGGAAAATACGGCACGCCAAGCGAAGCGATGGAGACGGTGCGCTCAATTTACGAGCGCCAAGCCACTGATAAAGGATTAGTGGAGGTGCAATCGTGAATAACAGACCGCGCACCAAACGCAAACCGGCGCAGCGTAGGCGGGCAGCCCGCCACGTTACCAACCAAAGAGCCGAGCCTACGCGGGCGCAGGAACGGCGAGCGGAAAAACTGTTAATGCAGTGGGTACAGCTGGCGGCTTTATAGCTGCCAGCGCCCTCCCCCGCTTTCGGTTGTCTGGCGACCCAGCTGGACAATCGATAGCGCGAGAGCGCAGAAAAAAACTGTTATGAAACTACACAACGACGACGACAAAACACTAGGCCAGCTGCGCCACGAACTGGGCCAGCTGGAGAAAACGACCGCGCACCGCGAACCGCCGAGCATATTGCACGGTAGGATTGACACGTTGCGCGAGCTGATAGCTGTAAAGCTGGATCAAAAGCAGTGGGTGCAAATCCACAACCTAAACGCCGATCCCGTCAAGGTGTACGTTGCCAAGTGCCGAGATGACGCGCACGACAGCACAGACGCGAGCGCCTATGATGAAGCGATCCGGCACGGTAACACGATAACGATGGGAATGGTGATTGCCTGCCCTTACGAATATGCCAGCTAAAAAAATAAAGGCGCGGGCGCGGGCGCTGGTCGGTTGGAATACCGGCCAGCGCGTACACAAACAGAGCAAAGGCGCGGGCGCGTATACACGCGAGCGCAAAAAGATTAGGCGCGACCTAAAAAGGGAGGCTGAAATATTGAACCGAAACCGATGAAACATTTTATCGTAACGCGAGGGACGGCAAGGCTGGGGCATCGCGCCGACAGTCTGGAGCAGCTGAAGGACAGACTAGAGCAGCACGCCAAGGATAACCCCAGCGCCACGCCCGTAAGTAATATTTGCGAGGGCAACTTACGGGACGAGTGGCTCCGAGGAAAAAAACTTTCGCCCAACCTAAAAAAGCGGGGGGCGTTTCTTGAATAGGTAGCAACGGCAACAACGCCAACAACAACAACGCAACGAAATTATGAGTCACTACTACGCAACAATCCCGCAGAGCGGGCGCAAGACCACGCCGACGGCGCGTGGCCATAAGACTACTGGGCTGGCGACGATAGCTGCCAGCTACAAAGGGGCCATCCGTGTCGAGCTTCGGCACGTTGACGGCAAAGACCTATTCACCGTGAACCGCATCCCGTGGCAGGGCGTGGGTGAATGCCAAGTAATCGCGGAGGGCGAGCTGTGAAAATAAAAGAAAAGGCTGCAACAATATATCCCCGCCCAACCACGGGCCTCCCTTCTTGGGGTTGGGAAGTGTGCAGCTGCCAGCCCCAAGAGGTTGCGGTTGGCTGGTACGCTACTTTAGAGGGGGCGAAGGAAGAACACCCTAACGCAGACATATCGGAGCGCCCGAGAAGCCTGCGCCACGCCAACAACAACGACAGCGAACTAATATGAAAATAAAATACATAAAAAACGGCCTCGATTACGAGGCGTGGATGCTGACAAGAGATTACAGCCGCGAGCGTGCAGCCAAGGAAGTGAGCCGAGTAACTTCCAGCGCATTTTGGCCCGACCAACCTCAACTTACATCTAATGAGAGCTGGTTCTTCAGAGTGGCCTCAACCAGAAACGAGGGCGCTAGGTTGTTGGGTCGAATAAGGTTATCAAATTACTCATCGAGTAACAGCTATTGGCAGCCAGAAATACACAAGCCGCAAGGTTTTTTCTGCAACGCCCTTCTTGCTTCAAGCGAGAAATACACCACTCACAAGGGAAGGCTATCGTCCAACCTCACACTGACCAACGCAAAAGCAAAGCTCGAAAACTACATCGTGGAAAACGGTGTCAAAGGGGGCGAGCTATGAGGCTCGTCTCCCTACTAATCGAGACAGCTGGCGCAGCTGTCATTCTGGCAGCTGGCTTGATGGCCTACTGTTTTGGCGAAGAAATATTGCAGATACTTTTCAACTGATATGACTAACCTAATTAACCTAAAAAGCCTAATGATGGAACTTGGCAACGAGTTGGTGATTAACTACGGCGCAGACCCGCACACGGATTCACGCTGCAAGGCGATCCAGAATCTGATGGACGAGTTAAACAAATGGGGCGGGTTTATGGAGGACAGCGACGAGTCTCTACGCGGAGGGTTGGAGCTGGCAGAAGTTGCGGAAAAGCTGGGCTTCAAGTGGCCGGTGCTGAACGCCTATTATGCACGCTTCCCCGAACAAAGACCTTGGTGAAGAAAACTTTTTTCAATCGACCTAAAAAAACAACAACAAAAATTTGAAAGGGATAACGACATTATGAATACGGACAAGATG